>Ga0123353_10000009_pt1 | contig 250725 bp, 243 predicted proteins | sample TergutLab28metaG_3_FD_92763 | JGI IMG/M metagenome (GOLD analysis project Ga0123353, IMG submission 92763) | Labiotermes labralis P3 segment gut microbial communities from Petit-Saut dam, French Guiana - Lab288 P3 | ecosystem: Host-associated > Arthropoda: Insects > Digestive system > Gut ... | reverse complement strand
GTTTAAGCGAAATATATTGACAGGAGAGTTTTTGTTAGGTATAATGAGGACATAAAAAGGCGTTGCCGGTAAGCGGTTAGCCAAAATAAGTGGTAGAAAATAACCGTTATCCGGCTAAAGAGTGGCGGTTATTTTCTTTTGGAAAATTTATCTGCTATGTAAATCATTAGTTTAATTAGAACTACGAACATCGTCCCCTGCCATCCCGGCGGCATTTTTGAACACCTTATCATTTTAACCCAGGCAGACGGGGAATTCATGATAATTATATACATAATTTGACAGGGGGGTTAAATAGATATATACTATAATGCGCGGGGGGAGATAATGGGAAAAAACAGAAAAATCGACGGCATCATGGTTTTCCTTATAATTTCGGCCTTTACGGGCCTGGCGATGGGGCTTAGCGACTCGATCCTGTCGAATTATTTCAGGGAGGCTTACAACGCAACGGCGCAAGACCGCGGTTTTATCGAGTTCCCGCGTGAGATGCCCGGGGTTATCTCGCTCCTTTTGATAGCGTCGCTGGCGTTTCTTAAAAACGTAAAAACCGCCATAATCGCCATGCTTCTGGCTGCGGCGGGGATGACCGTGCTGGGTCTGTGGCGGCCCTCGTTCGGCGTTATGCTGATCTTTATCTTCATCTATTCGCTGGGCACGCATATGAACATGCCGGTGAGGGATTCCATAGGGCTGTCGCTGGTTAAAGACCGCGGCATGGGCCGGATGATGGGCCGGTTCAACTCTATGTCCATGGCGTTTTCCATGCTTGCCGGGCTGATAATTTTCTTTGGGTTCCGGTTCGGCTTTTTCGATTTCGGGGTTCCGGTTGCGGTGTTTTTATTAAGCGCGGCGTGTTTCATACTGGCGGCGGTTTTCTTTGGCATATTGCGGAAGGTCGATCCCGCTCCGGAAAAAGACGCGCCGGTGAACGCGAGGTTTATTTTCCGGAAAGAATACATACGGTATTATATAATCTGCGCCTTCTTCGGCGGGCGCAAGCAGATAATGATTGTTTACAGCCCCTGGGTGCTGATTGAGCTGCTGGGCTTCCGCGCGGACTCCATGTCCATATTGGCCGTAATCGGCGCGTTTATCGGCATTTTCTTCGTGCCAATCGTGGGCCGCTGGATTGACCGCTACGGCGTGCGCAAGGTGATGATGATCGAGGCGCTGGCGTTTATCGGGGTTTACATAGCTTACGGGCTGCTGAGCCGCTGGGTCGGCGCGCGGGCCGTGTCGCTGGCGGGGCCGGCGATGCTGCTGGTTTACCTGCTGAACATCGTAGACCGCATGACCGCGCAGTTCGGCATGGACCGCGCCATCTACATGCGCCAGATCGCCCTGCGCCCGGAGGATGTGACGCCGTCGCTGTCGCTGGGCATGTCCATTGACCATATCCTCGCCATTGCCGGTTCCGCGGTGTGCGGCATGATATGGGTAAACTTCGGGCCGGAGTATGTGTTTATCCTCGCGGGGCTGATGTCCGCGGCAAATTTCGTCGTCGCTAAGGGAATTAAAATTAGGTAATAGGCAATAAATAATAGGTAATAGGTAATAGGTAAAGCGCAAACGACGCTTGACAGCTGCGGATGTATTTGGTATGATTATGGTAAAGTAAAGAGAGGGCGGGTAACCCCCTCAGTATGTATCACTGTTTTAAAAGGCGGCCGGCTTGCCTCAGTCAAAGCCGAAAGTATAGTTATTCCGGATTAACCGCGCATACCTTGGTCAAAAGTGGGCGCGGTTATTTCCGTTTTCTTCGCTTGTTTTTCTTGTTCTTATCGCGGGCGATGCAGTAAATCAACGTTGCGAACGCGATTGCAAACATTAAAGCTTCGAAAACCGACATGGCTTCACCTCCTATACAGAGGCTAAGCTACAAACCGTCCCTTTTCACATGACACACAAGCATTATTATAGGCGGTTTTCCGAAATTTGTCAACATTTGGTATCTTTTAGGGAAAATGGTTTGTTATATCCGCGCGGATAGAGATGGGCAGGCCTTGTGTCTGCCCTTTTTAATGCCGCCCCAATATCCTGTGTACGCTCACAAAAATTGTTAAATATCATATTATATACCATCAAAACATATGCGGTATTATAGGAGGCTAGATAATGTCAGATAGGTCAGACCGCAATAGGGAAGTTTCTTGGTGGTACGAAAGGAGAAATGAAGAAAAGGGCAGTCATGGATGCAGAGATGACTACAGAGACGACTGCTGGGACGACTACAGAGAAGACCATAGGCACGGATGCAGGGATGAATACAGAGAAGACCATAGGCACGGATGCAGGGATGAATACAGAGAAGACCATAGACACGGGCACAGACACAAACATGACTGCGACGGTGATCACAAAACCGATCCCTGCCCGCAAGGCCCGCCGGGGCCGAGAGGCTGTCCGGGCGAAACCGGCCCCGCCGGGCCGAGAGGCTGTCCGGGAGAGCCCGGCCCCATGGGCCCGCAAGGCTGCCCGGGCGAACAAGGTCCGGCAGGGCCGCCGGGCTGCAAGGGTGACCGAGGTCCCAAAGGCGACCAAGGCCCCAAAGGTGACCAGGGCCCCAAAGGCGACCAAGGGCAAAAGGGTGACCAAGGCCCGCAGGGCCGTCCCGGCGAGCAAGGCCCCAAAGGCGACCAGGGGTCCAAAGGCGACCAAGGGCAAAAGGGTGACCAAGGCCCCCAAGGCCCGCAGGGCTGTCCCGGCGAACAAGGCCCCAAAGGCGACCAGGGCCCCAAAGGCGACCAAGGGCAAAAGGGCGACCAAGGCCCCCAAGGCCCTCAAGGCTGTCCCGGCGAGCAAGGCCCCAAAGGGCCTCAAGGCTGTCCGGGTGAGCAAGGCCCCCAAGGCCCGCAGGGCTGTCCCGGCGAACAAGGCCCCAAAGGGCCTCAAGGCTGTCCGGGTGAGCAAGGCCCCCAAGGTCCGCAGGGTCCTCAAGGCCCTCAAGGCGATAAAGGCGATCAAGGCGAGCAGGGTCCTCCAGGCCCTCAAGGCTCTCAAGGCCCGCAGGGTCCGCAAGGCCCGCAGGGTCCCCAAGGTCCGCAAGGCGGTCAGGGCGATCAGGGCCAGCAAGGCGATCAGGGCGAGCAAGGCCCCCCAGGTCCTCAAGGTCCTCAAGGTCCTCAAGGTCCTCAAGGCCCGCAGGGTCCGCAGGGTCCCCAAGGTCCGCAAGGCGGTCAGGGCGACCAGGGCCAACAAGGCGATCAGGGCGAGCAAGGCCAGCAAGGTATTCAAGGCCCGCAAGGCCCTCAGGGCCTGAAGGGCGACGACGGCGAAAAAGGCGACCGGGGTGAGCAAGGCCCCAGAGGCCCCCGGGGCCCTCAAGGCTGCGAAGGCCAGCAAGGTGAAAAAGGTGATCAGGGCGAGCAAGGCATTCAAGGCCCGCCGGGTTCAGCGGAGCCTGTTTTACAACCCTTCTTAAATGCCAATATAATAGGCATCCAAGCCATTCCAAGCGGCGGGGCGGTCAGATTCCCGCCTTTGAATGAGTCGCCGCAGCAGTATTACGCCGAAGGTATAGATTATGACGGCGTCGAAACCTTCACGATAACGATGCCCGGGCTTTACTCACTGACATGCGTATTGTCGTTGGCTGCGGGGAATCCGCCGGACAATTATTTCTATATCGAGATTAACCATACCTCCCCCGTTGCCGGCGCGTCCAATCTGGGAACCACAGGGCAGATCGTGCTTACAAGGGTTGGATATTTCGCGGCGGGGACGGCTTTACGCATCGTAAACGGGTCGAACCACACCGGAACTATCGCGAACGCTTCCGGCAGTACCAGCAGCACGGGGCATTTATCCCTGTTCAGGTTCGCGGACGACGGGGTATCGGGAGCGCATTTGAGGAAGAAATAGGCATAGCGTCAGGGGCAGCCCAAAAGGACTGCCCCTGCCGTTAAGACCATGTTACTTACCTAAAATTCTCCTCCCCGTAAAACTCCTTGTGTTCTTGAATGAAAGCCATAATTTCGTCATAATAATTTTCGTACACAAAAAGCCAGTCGCTGTGGTACTCAAAATCCGGAAGAAGCTGGCCGTTTACGTCCACCATCGCCCCTTTCATACCGGAGTAGCGGCGGTATTCTGTACCCGTCCCCAAATAAGTCAAGCTGAGATTGTATCGGCGGTTATAATTTATTCTGCCCGCAGTATTCACCCGAAATGAAATATAGATATCGGATATATACACAACAAGCCCGTCGTCATTTGTTTCAATATGCGTAAGCGTAGCCATTTGCGCCCAGGTACTGAAAGAGCGGGGCCGTGCCCGGCCTAAACCATATACATAGCGTTCATCGACATAACTGTATGTAGTCCAATCATCATCAAGATTTCTAATTAGCTTTTCATTTAATAAAGGATCAAAATTCAGCTTTATGAAACGGGCGACCAAAACGCCGTAAGTTCCCGCGGTAAGTAAAAGCGCGGCAAGTATGCCTAGGATTATTTTCCCTTTTACGGACTTAATGAATTTACGCATAAAACACCATCCCTACATAAAAATAGGTTACTTACCTAAAATTCTCCTCCCCGTAAAACTCCTTGTGTTCTTGAATGAAAGCCATAATTTCGTTATAATAATTCTCGTATACAAAAAGCCAGTCGCTGTGGTACTCAAAATCCGGAAGAAGCTGGCCGTTTACGTCCACCCTCGCCCCTCTCATTCCGGAGTAGCGGCGGTATTCTGTACCCGTCCCCAAATAAGTCAAGCTGAGATTGTACCGGCGGGTATAATTTATGCTGCCGAAGGTATGCGCCTGAAATGAAATATAGATATCGGATATATATGTAAGAAGCCCGTCATTGTTTTCAATATGCGTAAGCGTAGCCATTTGCGCCCAGGTACTGAAAGAGCGGGGCCGTGCCCGGCCTAAACCATATCTATACCGCTCATCGACATAACTGTATGTAGTCCAATCATCATCAAGATTTCTAACCAGCTTTTCATTCAATAAAGGATCAAAATTCAGCTTTATGAAACGGGCGACCAAAACGCCGTAAGTTCCCGCGGTAAGTAAAAGCGCGGCAAGGATGCCTAGGATTATCTTACCCTTTATAGACTTAATGAATTTACGCATAAAACACCATCCCCACATAAAAATAGACGACCGGAATCATAGCGATTCCGGTCGTTCACGCGGCATTTTCCCTATTGTTGCGCTTCGGCTTCAAATATTGCCGAATTATTAGATAAATTTACATAACTGGTTATGGCATTACCGGTACGTATCCAGCTTGTGGTGTTTGAATTGCTGCCCGATGTAACCATAGCCCGTTTTGAGATACCGGACGGAGCGGATGCTTGTGTCCTTACCCTATCTCGCGTAAGCAAACTGCCTACCTCAAAACGGCCAAAAAACCAGCCCATTGTTGAAGAAATATTCCCTATCCACATAACAATTTCTTCATCATCGAAATTTTTGGTTTTATCAAAATCACTATTGCTTTTTGTGTACCCTCCGTAACCAACAGACGAAGAAGAAGCCATTAACGCTTCCAAAGCCGCGTTAGCCGCCATCGCCTCCGGCAGCCTTGAGTTCCGTAACGCCACAAATTCATCAAATGTTATATGTATGTGAGGCGCTTCAGATAAACTCATCCTTCCGGCTCTGTATGCCTCGTTCGCTTCGGTTGCCGCCAGCACCCGATAAGCTAAGTCCGAAACGTTGACCGGGCTTTGCGGCCTCGCCGCGCCGTCAAAGGCGGCGGACACAGGCGTTAATGAAAGCACAAGCACAACCGCCATTAACGCAGCTACAAACAGCTTCTTTTTTCTCAACATAAAATTCACTCCTTAGTTTATATTTTGTCACTATCTGTATTATACGTTGACGAGTTCTTTGTGTCAAGTAATTTTTTACAATCTGAGTTGCACCCCCGATTCTACGTCGCCGACAAAACCGGAAAACGGAATATCTCGGGCAGCTCCCAATCGCCAAAGAAAAAAACCGGCTCCCTGTCCCAATCCATCCGCTCCCAGCGCGGAACGGCGCCCAGCCAATCCGGGCAGAACCCAAACTCAACAAGCTCCACCCCGTTAAAGGGCAGCTCGTTGCAAAGTATGTCAAACGCAAGCGGCTTCTCCGTAATCACATCGGCAATGAACAGCTTATCATCCTTCTGCCTCGCGACAACCAGCGCCCCGCAGCCGGGCAGGAAATAAATGTTGTCGGTGTAGGACATCAGCAAACGGAACATCTGCACGCTTTGCATGTTCATTGCGTCCGCCAAATCCGAATAAACACGCCCCCCGTAAAGCATTTTCTGCACAAACGCGTCGTCGGGCAGGTACTTCACGGCATTTTCCGTTTTGTTATTTATCGAAGCCCCAAGCACCGGGCGATAGGTGTACTTCCTTTGAAACCCGAAGCGCGGATAGAAATTCAGTACATCCGCGCCCGCGTACAAAAACGCCGGGGTGCCGGGGTACGCGCCTAAAATATGCTCTATCAGCGTGCGTGACAGCGACTTGCCCCTCTCGCCCTCCAACGTGGCGACCGCGCCGATTTGGTGTGCGCGGACGCGCTCCCCCCGTATCAGCAGATCGGTTTTGTATATGCAGACGTTCGACAGCATTTTGCCGTCCCTTATAAACGAATAGCTCTCGTACCGTTCGTCCCACAGCTTGCGCTCAAGCCAGGGCGAGAAGGAGAAGCCGTAAACCTCCGTCATCAGTGTGTCGAACATTAACTCATACGCGGGCTCTCCCCCGCGGCTTACGGATATATCCATACAAACCCTCCGTTCGTGCTTTCCCGTTAACATTATCACAATGAATTAACCGTATCAACATATTGTTTGGATATAACTGATTTTTACAAGCCCGGAATGCAACATTCACGGACTTTAAAACGTATATAGTCAATAATCTAAGGGACAGACTTTGTGTCCGCCCCCCAGGCTGTCAATTTTCCATCTCATATATTTTTTGCAGCACATTAAGGTCTGATTTTTGCTCTTCCGGCGTCTTCACATCGTTTCGCCAAGTAACGCCGCCTATAAGCCTGTAACCAAAATGCATGACAATGCGTTCGTAAATATATAGGCTTTCTATCTGCGAAGCATCTGAAAACTCCGAGAAACCTTTCAAATAGGCAGGAACACAAGTGTGATAATATTCCGCCATATGGTCAACGTCACCTGAGTCTGCTATCAAGTTTACAATATCTTCACCCAAATAACTCCAACCTGCGCTGTCCCAGTCTATCAGAATGATTTTGTCATCCGCATAAAATATATTGGGCGGGAAGAAATCTCCGTGACGGAGTACGATTGGCAATTTTTCAATCTCTGCCCATACTTTGTCTGATTTTTCGTCCATATCAGCAATCATTTTGCATAAATGCCGCGGTATTTTACAGTCAGACCGGCGAATATAATTATAAAGTTCCTTCTTTGAACGATTGTAGCGGTAGAAGTCTTTCATACCATCTGCGTTACATAAATTTTCGGTTGGCAGTGTAAACTTTTCAGCAAATAGCTTACCATGGAAACGCCCCAAGCCCTCCGCAATCTTTTCATACATTTCCACAGTCAGGTCAGAACCTGAAACGCCTTCGATGTACTCCGTCCATAATTTAGTTTCATCGTTGCTTATCTCAGCATGATAGCATTTCGGCCAACGAAAAGTTTCCGTAAAAATCTCGCTTAAACCCGAAGTATAAAGGTCATACTCCCTTCGCCACGAATTAGGGTCGCCGGGGCGCTCCCATTTTTTCTGTGTTTTTATAACCGCCTTAAACGGCTTGTTGTCGTAGGTACCGGTTACAAGCTCTACATGACCGACAGACCCGCCGCTGAGTTTTGTAATTCGATAGCCTTCATCAATTTTTGTAATATTCACCTTGCTACCCCTTTCATCATAATGCTGTTCCGATGAATCAGCAATTTCTTTACCCATTATAGCACGGCACGGCGCCGCCTTCAAGAACGCGCGTTCCAACCTACGAATTTATTGACATTCCTCCATAAAAATGATATCATCAACCCATGCCATATTACATCCTGGATCTGGAATATAACCAATATTTCGACTTTCACGACAACCGCCAGCCGGAGCCCGCGTGCCCGGCGGAGATAATCCAGATGGGCGTTGTGGTGATGGACGACAAGCTGAATATAAAACTCAGGCGCGAAACCCTCGTCAGGCCGCAGATTTACAAACGCCTGCACCCGTACGTGGAACGCATAACGGGCATCAGCAAGGACGACTTGCGTCAGGCCCCGGCCTTTCCCGACGCGTTCGAGGATTTTTTCGGCTTCGCGTTCGGCAAACGCGCGGTTTTCTGCACGTGGGGAAACGACGACATAAAAGAGCTGTACCGCAACATCCTGTATTATGACTTAAACCACAAACGCCTGACACGGCGGTTTTTGAACGTCCAAAAGCTGTACGGATCATATAACGCCGCGATACACGGCGAAAAAGCGGAAAACGGGGAAGCGGAGCAGCCGTCGCGGCAGCAGATTGGCTTGCGCAACGCGATTGAGGGCCTTGGAATCCCGATGGAGCGGCCTTTCCACACGGCTTTGTCCGACGCGGAGTACACGGCGGAGGTTTTAGCCCGCGTGCTTGCCGATAAAAAAGCCCCAAGCGCCGCGCTCCCGCAGATACTGGACGTCAAAAGCCTTCAAGACCACATCATAAGCCGCGTAAACTCGGTAAACATCCGGCTTCTGTATAACCACGCCGAGCATCTGCTGCGCCGCAAGCTCTCCGAACGCGATAAGGACGCGCTTCTGGAGCTGTACATCCTTGGGCGCAAAGGCAAATTTGATGTTCCCCGCCCCCGGCATCCCCGGGCGCGGAACTAACGGTTAGTAATTGACAGCTATAAAAACATAGGAGGGAACGGTTTTGGCAAAGTACGGGAAACAGCCTAAGAAGGAAGTGACGGAGAAGGAAAAAAAGGCGGCGGAATTCCGCAGGCAGAGCGTGCGGAAAACCCCGAAGAAAAAGAAAAAAGCGGAGCGGCAGACGTGGCTGGTGCGCTGGATCGACGCGTTGCCGCCCAAGAAGGCCAAGCTGTATCTGCGCGGCGGCATCGGGGCTTGCGCACTGTTTATCGTTGCGGCGACTTTTATTATCGTTAACCTGTTCATGGTCTCCACCCCGCGCGAAAAAATCAACCCCCATACAACCGAGCTTACCTTCGCGCAGCTGATGGACATACACGAGGATATCCAGCGCAAATACCAGTTTAACGCGATGAGCGGCCGTCCGCCCTCGGACGGCAGTATGACCGAGGCCGACGCGTATAATTTCGCGCTCCTTGATTTTATGCGGATGAACGAGCTGACCCGGATATTCGGCACGGGCGGCCCGCAGGGTTACGATCAGCCCGGGGAATTTTACTTCTTTGAGCCGGACGGGGTTACCGATATAATTATAAACGACGACGGCACCGCCGTCCCCGTGTCGTTTGAGGCGCGCGAAAACGGCTACGCCATCACCATAGCGGGCGCCGAGTTCGTTAAGGAAGACCTGGAATGGCCCGACAATATGGTAACCGCCATCCGCTACGGCGGAGACCGCAACTACCTGCTTGTTTGCTCCGATAATTCCTTCTCGCATCTGTCCTCGCGGTCTTTCGTATATTATTTTGACGGCGTGAACGCCTTCTACGCGGGTGAACTGCCCGTGGGCATTACCGGCCTGCGCGAAATCAGCGCGCCCGGCGTCGCCTTTATGAGCCAAAACAGCGTCATACAGGACTGGTTTATCTTCGGCACCGCCGTGCTTGACGGAGCGGACAGCCTCGTCCCCGGCGGAATACCGGCGCAAGGCTACTACGACTTCACCGCCTTCCACTCCGTTTTCTCGCTTGCCGAATTAACCGCGTACGCCGCGCCCGAGAAGGAAGCCGACAGCTTCACGCTGCCCGCCGCCATAACCTTTGACATCGTCGGTACCGATAACGAAAGCTTCATCCGCTGTCACAGCCAATTCGGTTTCTTCTACCTGCATATGCCGCGGCGCGATGTCGTTGAGGCGGGCGACGGGAGCCATGTTCCTATCGGGGAATTGCTGTATGGATTAGACTAATAGATTAATTTTTAACGGAGGCCAAAAAATGACGGCGCTTACGGCGATTAAAAACAGAACAAGCTACCGCGGTACATACACAAATGAAACGGTGCCGCGCGAGGCTTTGATAAAGATAATGGAAGCGGGGCTGGCGGCGCCGTCCGGGTGCAATAAGCAGACGGCGAGCCTCATTGCGGTGGATAACCCCGAGTTACTGGGTAAGCTGCGCGGGGTCATCGGCCCGTTGGAGCCTTCCGACACAGCGCCCGCAATGATCTGCGTGCTGACGCAGCAAATTATAGCCTATAGGGACAGATGCTTCAGCGTCCACGATTATTCCGCGGCAATCGAAAATATGCTGATTGCGGCGGTTGAGCTGGGTTATGAAACCTGCTGGTATGAGGGAAGAATCACGGACGTTGATAAAATAGGCCGGAAAATGGCGGATGTCTTAGGCGTGCCGGACGATTACGAGCTGGTTTGCTTCCTGCCAATCGGCGTGGCGGCCCAGCCCATCAGCCACCCGGAGAAAAAGCCGTTTGGTGAACGTGCCTGGTTTAACGGGTTTAAAAATATTTAAAGTCTAACTGTAAAGAGCCGCTTCCGAACCCGTGTGTGGGGCGGGCGCGGAAGCATCCGCTCTTTTTGTGTTTTTTTGTGCTTTTTGTGGTTGAAAATCAAAAACTATAATTACTGTAAACCCAAAAAGTCATCCAACGCCGCCAGCAGCATCTTATACCCAACCTTATGCTGCCAGAATGACTTATCCCGTTCAATCACTATTTTTTTGAAATCTTCATATTTTATATACTTTACGGCCTGCACCTCATCAGCCTGCATCGTAATCCGGTCAATATCAAAGTCAGCCTTTAATACGAATACATCATAGAATTCATTATCTATATACCCGCCGTTATTTATTGTCACATGATCTATGAATGTGTAAAGATAAGTAAGCGAATCCGTTAGGTTCGAGATATCCAGCCCCAATTCTTCCTTTGTCTCGCGTATTAAAGTGCTTTCAACGCTTTCGGAGGCGTCAATATGGCCGCCGACTGACACATACCAAAAACCGGCGCCCGCGTCTTTGTCAGCGCTGCGCTGTTGAATCAACAGCTCGTTGCGGCGGTTTAAAATCCATAAATGAGCTACCCTATGGTATATCCCGCGTTTATGGGCTTCGCCGCGTTCGATTATTCCGTCTGTTTTTTCCCCGTATTTGTTATAAATATTAAAATACTCCATACTCACCCCGGATTTATATGCGCATTGCAAAACCTCCTGCCGCGGCTTATATCCCGCGGCAGGAGGCTTTGCTTTGTAATATTTGGAAATTAATCCGCCATCTTCTTATAGCTCTCATAACGCGCCTTGGCGTCCAGCGCGGCCTGGTCGAAGAGCTGGTCGGCGATATCGGGGAACGCGGTCTGGAGCGCGGTGTAGCGGGATTCGCTGGTGATGAACTCCTTGAAATCACCCGTCGGCTCCTTGGAGCGCATTACGAAGGGGTTCTTGCCCTCGTCGGCAAGCTCGGGGTTGTAAGACCAGCAATGCCAGTACCCGGCTTCGACGGCCTTCTTGGAATGCTCGTAAATCCGTCCCATGCCGCTTGCCATGCCGTGCGCGATACAGGGCGCGTAGGCGATGACCATGCTGGGGCCGTCGTATTTCTCCGCTTCCAGCATACATTTCAGGACGTGGTTCTGGTCGTAGCCCATGCAAACCTGCGCGACGTAGACGTAGCCGTAGCTCGCCGCCATCATGCCCAGATCCTTCTTGCGGATCTTCTTGCCGCTTGCCGCGAACTTGGCAGTGGCAGCCGTGGGCGTGGATTTGCTCGCCTGGCCGCCGGTGTTGGAGTACACCTCGGTATCCATGACAAGGATGTTGATATCCTCGCCGCTGGCAAGCACATGGTCAAGCCCGCCGAAGCCGATGTCATAGGCCCAGCCGTCGCCGCCGAACACCCAGACGGACTTCTTCACGAAAACGTCCTTCTCGGCAAGCATCTCCCGCGCCAGCATGCAAGCGTCGCAGACGCACCATTTATTGACCTTATCCCAATACTTGGCGTATTCGCCCTGGAAGAAATTACCGTTCTCGAAATACACGGCGTCCTCCAAAGCGGCCGCAAGCTCGGCGGACGCGGCCTTGCTGGCCTCGCCGTCGTTGAACGCCGATACCCACTTTTGCAAGGCTTCCTTCAGCTCTTTTGTGGCCCAATCAATAGCGATAAGCTTCTCAGCCTTCATTTTAAGCAATTCGCGGCGCTGCTTCACGCCCACCATAATGCCGTAGCCGAACTCGGCGTTGTCCTCGAACAGGCTGTTCTGCCATGCCGGGCCGTGGCCCTTCTTGTTGGTGGTGTACGGCGTGGACGGAGCGGACGCGCCCCAAATGCTGGAGCAGCCCGTGGCGTTGGCGATATACATGCGGTCTCCGAAAAGCTGGGTGATCAGCTTGCAGTAAGGCGTCTCGCCGCAGCCCGTACAGGCTCCGCTGAACTCAAGCAGCGGCTGCTCGAACTGGCTGCCCTTGACGGTTTCCTTCGTGCCGGGGTTTTCTTTGTGGCCCACGGTGTGTATGCAGTATTCCCAATTCTCGATCTCATGCTGCTGGCTGGCAAGCGGCTCCATAACAAGGGCCTTTTCCTTCGCCGGGCAGACCTGTACGCAGTTGCCGCAGCCGGGGCAATCCTCGGGCGCAATTTGCAAGCGGTACTGATAATCCTCAAATCCCTTGCCCGTGGCCTTTAAGGTCGCCATACCCTCCTTCTTCTCGTCCTCTTTAAGCAGGAACGGGCGGATGGTGGCGTGGGGGCAGACGTAGGAGCACTGGTTGCACTGGATACAGTTTTCGGGGATCCAGCGCGGGATGTCCACGGCGATGGAGCGCTTCTCGTACTGGGAGGTGCCCATCGGGAACGAACCGTCCTCGCGGCCCTTAAACGTGGACACCGGCAGGCTCTCACCATGCAGGTAGTTCATGCGGAACGCGACGTTCTGCACGAATTCGTCGTCCACTTCCGGCGCGCCGAACTTGGTGTCGGGGGCGTTGGCCCATTCCGCCGGCACCTTAACCTGTACGAACCCGTCCAAGCCGCGGTCAACGGCTTCGCAGTTCATCTTTACGACATTCTCGCCGCGCTTGATGTAGGTGTGGGCGATCTCGTCCTTCATGAACTTGACGGCTTCATCAATCGGTATAATATCGGCAAGCTTGAAGAACGCGGACTGAAGCGTCGTGTTTACGCGGTTTCCAAGGCCGATTGAGCGGGCGATGGTCGTAGCGTCTATGGTATAGAACTTAATCTTTTTGCTTGCGATGGCGCGCTTAACGGCTCCGGGCAGCTTATCCTCAAGCTCCTCCGGGCTCCACATGCAGTTCAGCAGGAAGGTGCCGCCTTCTTTGAGGTCGCGTATCATGTCGTATTTGTCGATATAGCTCTGGTTGTGGCAGGCCACGAAGTCCGCGGTCTTAACCAAGTAGGGGCTGCGGATGGGCTTTTTGCCGAAACGCAGGTGGCTCTGCGTAACGCCGCCCGATTTCTTTGAGTCGTATGAGAAATACGCCTGGGCGTACATATCGGTATGGTCGCCGATAATCCTGATGGAGTTCGTGTTCGCGCCGACAGTGCCGTCCGCGCCCAATCCCCAGAACTTACAGCTTGTGGTGCCTTCCGGCGTAATGTCGATCTCAGCGCCCACTTCAAGGCTCAGGTTGGTCACGTCGTCCTTAATGCCCACTGTGAAATGGTTCTTAGGGCCGAGCTTCGTCATATTGTCGAAAACGGCGACGATCTGGGCCGGGGTAACGTCCTTGCTGCCAAGGCCGTAACGCCCGCAGATGATCTCCATCTGGACGTTCATTTCGGTGAAAGCGGCCACGACGTCTAAGTACAGGGGTTCGCCGGGCGCGCCGGGCTCCTTGCAGCGGTCAAGCACGCAAATCTTCGCGCAGGTGTCCGGAATCGCCTGTAACAGGTGCTTCGCGGAGAACGGGCGGTACAGATGCACGTTCACGAGGCCGAGCCTGCGCCCCTGCTTCTCGTTCAGGTAGTCGATGGTTTCCTTAATCGTATCCGCGGCGCTGCCCATGGCGACGACCACATGCTCGGCATCCTCGGCGCCGTAGTAGTCAAAGAGCTTGTAGTTGCGCCCGGTAAGCTTGTTGATTTTTTCCATATACTGCTCTACAATGGCGGGAACCGCGTCGTAGAAGGGGTTGCTGGCTTCCTTGGCCTGGAAGAAAACGTCGGGGTTCTGCGCCGTGCCCCTGGTTACCGGATGCTCCGGATTCAGGGCGTTGTCGCGGAACTTGCGGATGGCGTCGTGGTCAGCGATTTCAGCCAAATCGTCATAGTCAAGCGCGTCGATCTTTTGAATTTCGTGGCTGGTGCGGAAGCCGTCAAAGAAATGCAGGAACGGCACGCGGCTCTTGATTGACGCCAAGTGCGCAACCGCGCCGATGTCCATAACTTCCTGGGCGTTGCTTGACGCGAGCATGGCGAAACCGGTCTGACGGCAAGCCATAACGTCGGAGTGGTCGCCGTAAATGCTGAGGGCGTGGCCCGCGACGGCCCTTGCCGAGACATGCAGCACGCCGGGCAGCAGTTCCCCCGCGATCTTGTACATGTTCGGGATCATAAGCAGCAGCCCCTGAGAGGCCGTGTAGGTGGTTGTAAGCGCGCCCGCCTGTAAGGAACCGTGTACGGTGCCCGCCGCGCCCGCTTCGCTCTGCATCTCGATAACCCTTACCGGCTGGCCGAAAATGTTCTTCCGTCCGTTGGCGGCCCATAGGTCCACATGCTCTGCCATGTTGGACGAAGGTGTGATGGGATATATCCCGGCAACCTCTGTAAATGCGTAAGAAACATGGGCCGCGGCTTCATTGCCGTCAATGGTCTTCTTGACCGAGCGGTTCTTTAACTCTGCCATCTGGTTCATCCTTTCTATCTTAACTTCCTGGTGGAAGTTGTTTACAAAATTTATTCGTCATTAGCCCCTTCCGTCAACTTGCCCGTCGCAAGCTTTTCAAAGGCTTTTCTTATTTTATCTATATCGTCGGTGCTGTTTGCGATTTCTAAAACCATCGTCATTATCGCCTTAAATTGAAAATCGGTCATTTCCATAAACCCTCCTCATTACCTATTACTTATTACCTGATATTCAATCCCTTCGCCTGTTCCTGCTGTTCTGCAAAAACACCGGCAGCGTCAGCACCTCGGAATTTTCCGTAACCTCCTTGATGCTTCCCAGATCGTCCCGCTCCTTCCGGTGAAACTGCTGCGTTTCCGCGGCGGGGTGGGGGATTGGCGAGGAGGGATTGGGATTGTACTCACGCGGGGCTTGCTCCTGTATATTATGCAGGTTGCGGTGTGTACGTCCTGAAAAGCCCGTGGCAATCACGGTTACAACGATTTCATCGTCCAATTTCTCGTCAATGCTGGTACCGATAATTATTTCCGCGTCGTTGGCGACGGTTTTCTTTATATGCTCGCTGGCCTTGTTAAAATCGCCCAGCGTGATGCCCAGCCCGCCGCTGACGTTTATCAGCACATGCTTCGCGCCGTCCATCGTCGTCTCAAGCAGGGGGCTGTTTATGGCCATATCGGCGGCGGCCTCGGCGCGGTTCTTGCCCGAAGCGCGGCCTATGCCCATATGCGCCACGCCCTTGTCCGCCATGGTAGTGCGTACGTCGGCAAAGTCCAGGTTAATGTCTCCCGGGTTGGTTATTAAATCGGAAATCCCGCGCACGCCCTGTCGCAGGGCCTCATCGGCCTTTTTCAGGGAGTCGCGCAGGCTCATGTCATGCTCGACAATATCAAGAATCCGCTGGTTGGGGATAACCACCAGCGTATCTACGTTCTTTATAAGCTCGCCAAGCCCGTCGTTGGCGTTTTTCATGCGCTTGTTGCCCTCGAACTCGAAAGGCTTCGTCACAACGCCCACGGTCAGCACGTTCTTGCCCTTGCAAACCCCCGCGATAATAGGCGCCGCGCCGGTTCCCGTGCCGCCGCCCATCCCCGCGGTGATAAACACCATATCCATGCCGTCAACAATTTCGGCTATAACATCCACGCTTTCCTCGGCGGCGCGTTTGCCGATCTCCGGCTGGCCCCCGGCCCCAAGGCCCCGCGTCAGCTTCTCGCCGATCTGTACGCGTTTCGGGGAATGGGATTTTTTCAGGACCTGGCTATCCGTATTGACGGCCACGAACTCGACGCCCCCAATCCCGTCCTCGATCATCCTGTCGACGGCGTTATTCCCGCCGCCGCCAACGCCGATCACGCAGATTTTAGCCTCTCTGCCAAATGTCGTATCCACGTCAATCAAATTCATAGCCACCCTTCTTTAAATCAGGTAATAGGTAATAAAAACCGTTGTAAAATTATCGTCCGATTGATAGATGCATGCTGTTGGTGTTGTAGGCGTGCAGTGTTCCCGTAACTACGGGGCTTATGGCTTCCACGCAGGACAGGGCCATTAGAATTTTCTCCTCCGCGCCGTCCATTGAGCCGATGCGTACGGTTACGTTGTTTATGAACAGCTTGATGTCGGCTGGGTCGGAGATGTCCACCCTGGAGATGTTTTCGCTGCCGTACCGGGCCAAAATCATCGAAAGCCGCGTAACGGTGGTCATTTGGTTTACCCCGCCGTCGGAAACCAGCTCATGCCCGACCGAATAGCCCGCAAGCTTTATGCCGGATATAACGGGCAAACCGCTGTCCAGCCTGTCATTTATGCCAAGCACGTAGGCGTTGTCGCAAATGGTTAGGAAAATGTTCAGCTTCTCGTCAAGGACAAGGGCGCGCGGTATGCGCTCGGTAACCGCCACTTCCAAGGTTCCCGGAAACTGCTTGGCAACCCTCGCGTGTTTAATGTAGGGCAGAGCCTCAAGCTGCCTCTCCATGCCCCGCGCCGAGCGGTAAAAAATGCTGTCGCCCCCGCCTGGGTCAAGGCCCATACGGCTTGACAAAAATGCCTCGGAATACACATTATGGCCCGAAAAGTCCAAAGCCTTGATGCTGAAATAAGGCGAGGCTAAAACGGCTAAACACGTAATTACGCCGCAGAACGCGGCTAAGAAAAATTTAATGCCGAAAAATCGTCTTCTCATAGCAAAAATCCCAATATTGTAAATTTATGGTAATCATATGAGCGCACATTTTGATTATAGCATAGTTGATTTATTAGTACAAGTGTTTTTTATAAGAATTAATAAAGCCATTGCGGCGTTTTTAGTAATATGTTATTCTTTTATCTTTACTTTCAGAATAAAAGTAATCCGCTCTGCTACCGGAATAGCAGAGCGGACATTGCAACACCGGCTCTGTAATTGTAGGTTCGCCATCGGTGAACATTAAACGCTAATTCAGGATAAACCTCACGATATCCCTTAAAACCGCCTCGTCCACATGCCCCGGGACGGCGTAGTCATCAGCCGTGCCCATGCCCGTTGTGCTGTAGCTTTGCGTGAACAGGTGCGTAAGGTTTTCGTACAGGATACCCTCAATATTGTCCATGCCCTCGGTAATGCGCATATATTCTACAAAATCAATGTCCCAGCGGCACTGATAGTCCATGTCGCCGTGCAGGATAAGCCCCGGGCGCTCCCATGCCTGAATGAACGGCACGGGGCTGCGTTTTGCAAGGTTCACAACATAATTCGCCGGAAAGCCATGGATAAAGTAGGTCTTATTTTCCTCTTCGGTTTTGGTCATGGCCTCAAGGAACAGCTCGTGGGCGAGCCGCGCCTCAGCCATAAGCGGCTCCGCGATTTCCGCCGGCACGTCTTGCAGAAGGTGTTCGTATTGGTGAACTACCGCCTCTGTCAGAGGAATCAGCGTACCGGCCATGATTACAAACCCCGCGAAATCACCGGTTGCGGCGATTTCGGGAGCGAGGACGCCGCCCAGGCTGTGCCCGATGACGTAAATGCGGCCGGAGTCAATGCGCGGGTCGGCTTCCAGCAGTTCCTTGGCGAGAAGCGCGTCGTCAACCATTTCCCAATCAACCGTATATTCCATATAGTACTCAATCGGCGAAACCATTTCCTCCGCGTAAACCAGAGTCCGCTTGTCATAGCGCACGGAAGCGATGCCGTTCGCCGCCAGGTAATGGGCGATATCGCGGTAAGGCTTGGTGTAAAAAATCGTGCAGTCCCTGTCGATGGGGCCGGAGCCGTGTACGATCACAACGGCGGGCACGGGGCCTTCCGCGTCGGCGGGCATGGTAAGCAGGCCGGGAAGCGGGTATTTGCCGCCGGCGCCGACGAAGATCGGTTCCTCTGTAAATAAGTCGGAGGCCTCCGCCGCAAATTCCGGGTTTGCAATGATAACGATGCTAAAACCCGGGATTTTGCCGTCCTCGTCAAAAATAACGGTGGTGTGGGTAAGCATGGACGGCTCCTCGTGCAGGGCGATAATTTCGTAGGCCGTCGTCCCCGCGGCGGGGTTAAACTCGGCGTCCGTCCGCACAATTTCCTGAAATTCGCCGGTGAACGCGGTGATGGACGCCCATGCCTCCGCAAGCACATCGGCGCTTGGAATCACGGAGCGCATGGTTTCGTCAAGCATTTCCCAAGCTTCGGCGTACGCGCCGGTTCCAATCATTTCAACAAATGCAGCGGCAATGCCGATTGGTTCGGCAGGCTCGGCTTGCTTCGTGCCGATTTGTGTGACGCAGCCGCTTAAAACCATTACCGCGGCGAGGAACAGGGTAAAAACTTTTTTCATGGTGCTACCTCCTAAAGTAGAATGATAGATATGTAACTAATAATTACGCAATGGTAACCAATAAGTCTGTCAAAACGTAAAATTAAATTACATTTTTAAGGAGCTAGTTAAACCGTCACCCGAACCGCGGTAACATCATCATGCCGCTTCAGCTCCGTAAAGTCCGGTATATCCCGCTCAAACGCGCGTAAAAGCCGCGCGGCTTCATTTAAAGTTACCCCGTTTATGAAAAAATCATGCATACTCATAATGTTGTATTCAAACAAACGCATAAAACCGTCGGAGCAGAGCAGAACCTGATCCGCGTTTTTTATATCAACGCTCCAAGTCAAAGCCTGGTCAAACCCCGCGCCGTCAGCCGTGCCGACCCAATACCCGCCCGGTTTGTTCATCGACCTCCGGTTTTTAACAATCTGCCTAAGAGCCAGTTCACGGCCCCCGGCCCCGGAAAGCCCGTTCTTCCGGGCATAATCCAGTACCCGTTTTGTCCGCTTTGTAAATTTATCAATCCGCGTATCGGTGTAAACCTCGGCTTCACATGAGCCGCGCCGCCAAATAATGGCGGCGCAGTCGCTGAGGCAGGCAATATCAATGTTCTTCTCCCCGATATGTGCCATAACCATGGCAAAACAGGTGACGCTTGTTGAAAGGTTCGTCCCGTCGAACACCCAATACCAATTATCGTTATACCCGAAGAAATCTTCGTTTTGCGCGCCGCTCCCCTGCAAACATACCGTTTCCGGGGGTGTGCGGCCGTAAGGCTTGTTACCGTGCGGCATTGGCTTTCCCGCTTGCGATGGCTTTCATGTTCAGGGGGATCAAAGCCGCGGCCTTCGCGCCGAACCGGTCGTTAAGGACGCGCTCAATCTCGTCGTCGGTAAACTCCGGGTGCAGCGTGAGATACGCGCCCAGCATGACCATGTTGGCGACCTTGATGTTTTTAAGCTCATTGACGGCGATGTTGGACGCGTCGATTTTGATTGATTTTACGTCGCCGCGCTTTAAGCCGCGCGTCACGATGGATGTGTTCAGGATAACCGTACCGCCGGGAGCGGCGACAGGCTCGAACTTGTCCAGTGACGGGCTGTTCAGGGCCATAACTATGCCGGCGTTTGCGGAGACGATTGGGCTGCCGATAACGCCGTCGCTGGCTATGACGGAGCAGTTTGCCGTGCCGCCGCGCATTTCCGCGCCGTAGGACGGCATCCAGGTCACGTTAACCCCGCGGTTCAGGTACAGCGAGGCGATGAGCTGCCCGGCGGTCAGCGCGCCCTGCCCGCCGAATCCGGCAATTAGGATGCGTTCGTTCATTCGGCACCTCCGTCTTTATAAACGCCCAGCGGGTAGTAGGGCATCATCTGATCCTTCACAAAGCCCATGGAATCAACGGGTGTGAGGTTCCAGCCCGTGGGGCAGGTGGACAGGATTTCGACCATCGTGAAGCCGCGGTTCTCAATTTGATATTGGAACGCCTTTTTGATGGCTTTTTTGGTTTTACGTATATTCGGAACGTCGTGTACGGATGTGCGTTCCAGGTAAAAACTGGAAGGGATGGCGGCAAGCATTTCGCACACCTTTATCGGCAGGCCCTGGGCGGACTGGGAGCGTCCGAAGGGCGAGGTTGAGGTCTTTTGGTCGATCAGCGTGGTGGGGGCAAGCTGCCCGCCCGTCATTCCGTAGATGGCGTTGTTGATGAAGATGACGGTGATGTTTTCGCCCCTGTGCGCGGCGTGGACGGTCTCGGCGGTGCCGATTGCGGCAAGGTCGCCGTCGCCCTGATAGGTGAAAACAATGGAATCCGGCGCGCAGCGCTTGATGCCCGTGGCTACGGCGGGAGCGCGCCCGTGGGCGGCCTGCACGCCGTCGCAGTTGAAGAAATCGTAGGCGAACACGGAGCAGCCGACGGGCGCGATGGCCACCGCGCGGCCCAGCACATCCAATTCGACCAGCGTTTCCGCCACAAGCTTATGCACAATGCCGTGGGTACAGCCCGGGCAATAGGTCAGCGCCCGCTCGTTCAACCCTTTGCTCTTTTCGTAGATAACCGCCATTACTGCCCACCTCCCGCTATTTCTAAGGCTTTTTCAACAATCTCTTCCGGCTCGAAGATCACGCCGCCCGTGCGCCCGTAAAAATGCACGGGAAGCTTGCCGTTAAGCGCAAGGCGCACGTCCTGCACCATCTGGCCCATGCTGAGCTCGCACACCAGCACGTTTTTAACGCTTGACGGAAGGGACTGGAACGCAAGGTCCGGGAAGGGCCACAGTGTTACCGGCCTGATAAGCCCGGTCTTAATACCTCTGGCGCGAAGCTCCGCGACGGCGTTCTGCGCGATGCGCGAGGGCGTGCCGTACGCCGCGATAACCAGCTCGTCGCCGTCCTCAACCGTGCTTTCATACATAACTTCGTTTTTGATAATTTCCTTATAAACCTCGGCAAGCCGCAGATTGGACTGCTCCAGAGCGGCGGCTTGCAAATTCAGCGAATTAACGATATTGCGCCCGCGTCTGCCGCTTTCGCCGTTTGTGGCGTACTTGTCGGTATCGTTCTTAAAACGCGGGATTGGCTTGATTTCGGCGGGCTCCATCATCTGGCCCAGCAGGCCGTCCATCACGACCATTACGGGCGTGCGATACTGCTCCGCCACGTTAAAGGCCTTCTGTACGAGGTCCGTTGCCTCCTGGATGCTGTTCGGCGCGTAGACGGGGGTGTTGTAGTCGCCGTTGCCGCCGCCCCTTGTCGCCTGGAAGTAATCCGCCTGGCTGGGCAGAATGCCGCCAAGCCCCGGCCCGCAGCGCATTACGCTGACGATAAGGCAGGGCAGGCGCGCGGCGCAAAGGTACGAAATGCCCTCCTGCTTCAGCGCGATGCCCGGCGAGGAGCTTGACGTCATAACCCGCGCCCCGGCTGCCGCGCCGCCGTAAATCATGTTAATAGCGGCGATCTCCGATTCGGCCTGTACAAAAACGCCGCCCGACTCGGCCATTTTAGCCGACATATACTCGGGAATCTCGTTCTGGGGCGTGATGGGATAGCCGAAAAACGCCTTGCAGCCCGCGGCGATGGCGGCGGCGGAGACGGCCTCGTTGCCTTTCATCAAAGTTTTCATGAATCCTCACGCTCCATTCCGATAACAGAGTCCGGGCAGATGAACGCGCACATAGCGCAGCCCGTGCAAACGCCCATATCAACGCATTCCACGGGATTATACCCCTTCTGGTTCACGTTCTCCAAGTTCAGCCGCAGGATCTTCTTAGGGCAGGTGTCCACGCACAGCAGGCATCCCTTGCAAAAGTCCTGGGCGAAGGTCAGTTTGATTTTAGCCATTTCTAGCCCCTTTCTATAAATAAAACCATTTATCAACCACAGAAAACACAAAAAAACACAAAAATAGCGTTTACAGCCAATCGTCCCGCATTATCAATTTGTTAAAGGTAAGAGCGGGTGAAATCAGCTCATGCTTAATCACGTTATAGATTTCCGTATGCGTAAACGTGTATTTCACGGGAATTCCGGTCTTTTCAGCCACATCCGCCGAAAGCTCCTGCCCCCGCAGCACGTCGTCCGCAGTTGTAAACCGCAGCATATGGCTGTTGTTCACAATGCCCGTAACGCGCAGGCCGCTGACTTTCTCCGCCGTTTGGATAAACCTGAGGCCCTTGTCAACGGTCGCCGATTCCTCGCGGAAGGCGTTCAAAACCACCCACAGCTCGTAACCCGTCAGGTGTTCCCGAAAAAACGCCAGCGCGTGCAAACCCGCAGAGGAACCCGCCAAATCGACAACCAGCGCGTCCCTTGCAAGAACGGCCCGCAGCACATCCCCGCCGATAGCCGGGACATCCTGATTGCCGCTGTTGCCCGTCAAGTTGCCGATAACCTGAACGCCGCGCCGGGCAAGGAATTCAGCCTTTTCGCGGCTGCGGAAATACGGGTTCATCACATCCATATCGGCAAGCTTGACAGGTTCAGGCATAGAATGTTCCGGCGGAAAAATCACCGCCAGGGAAATCGCATAATTCACGCAAAACTCCGTTTTCCCCGCGCCGTAGCAGCCCGTTACGATTACCGGAAAATTCACCTTTTGTTTAAGTAAATGCTGTTAACATGCCTCATAGCGTCAATCCTCGCCTCGGCCATCTGGTCGGCGATAAGAGCGGTGGGAAGGTTTTTCTCGCGCGATGTGAGGATAATCTCCAGCGTCTGGCTGTAAATGCGCTCAATGCCGCGCTTTACCGTCTCCACGTCGTAGGTGTGCAGCTCCCAGTACACGTTAATCACGCCGCCCGCGTTGGCCACATAGTCCGGCGCGTAGATAATGCCCCGGTCATGCAGTTGCTGCCCGTGTTTCTTGATATCGGCAAGCACGTTGTTCGCCGCGCCCGCGATAATCTTGCACTTCAGGCGGGGGATCGTCTCGTCGTTCAGTCCCGCGCCCTTCGCGCAGGGGGCGAAGATATCGCAGTCAAAGCCGTAAACGTCGTTGCCGTCAACCTCTACGGCGCCGAATTTCTCGACGGCGGCGGCCACGCGTTCCCTGTTCAGCTCGGAAACGAACAGCTCCGCGCCGTCCTCGTGCAAGTGCTGGCAAAGCCTGTAGCCAACCGCGCCGATGCCCTGCACCAGCACCTTTTTGCCTTTCAGGCAGGTGCTGCCGTATTCGGCCTCGCAGCAGGCCAGAATGGCCTTATAAACGCCCAAAGCCGTGAACGGCGCGGGGTTGCCGGATTTATGCTCAAGGCCTACGACAAAATTCGTTTCCATGTTGATATAATCCATGTCCTGCGTGGTGGTGTTCATGTCCTCGGCGGTGATGTAACGCCCGTTAAGTCCCTCCACAAAACGCCCGAAGGAGCGGAAGAATGCCTCGCGGCGCACGATGTCCTTGCGAAGCTCCTGAGGGTCGGCGATGATAACGGCTTTGCCGCCGCCCAAATTCAACCCCGCGCAGGCCGACTTGTACGTCATGCCCCGCGCAAGGCGCAGAACGTCCAGCGTGGCCTCGTCCTCGTCCTGATAGTTCCAGATCCGCGTGCCGCCAAGAGAAGGGCCAAGCACAGTGGAGTGGATACAGGTGATGGCCTTTAAATCGGTGGCTTTGTCGTGGAAATAAACCAGCTGCTCGTATCCGTACTGTTGCATGTAATCAAAGATTTTCATGCGATTGCCTCCTGATATGTTTTATGATTTATTTTAAATTTTTTGCATTTTTTTGTGTTTTTTTGTGCTTTATGTGGTTGGATAAAGTACTTCCTTCTCAAACTCATCCCTGATTCTCTTCCGCAGCGCTTCGTCAGCCATAATGTCAAACCCCGTCAAAGCAAGCCCCTTAGCGGCTTTCACAGCCATTATGTGCGCATAGTCCGAAGCGCTGGCCTCCGTGAACCCCAAATGATGCCCGGGATAGTTCGAGCCGATCTCCAGATAAGCGTGGACGGAGGGCACCTTCAGCGAAACGTTGCCGATGTCCGAAGACCCGTATTTGCCCTCGTTATCGGCCTCATTCATAACTATGCCAAGCCCGGACATGTTGTCCCCAAAAGCCCGGTTCATGGCGCGGTTGGGATGGAACTCGGCGTAGCAGGCGTCGCGGCAAACGGTTGCCGAAGCGCCGGTCAGGACTTCCGCGGCCTTCACCGCGCGCGTGATGTAGTCGCAGACAATATGCAGGTCGTCCAAGGTCTTGGCGCGTACGGTAAACTCCGCAACCGCGCGGTCCGTGATAATATTCGCCGCCGTGCCGCCCTCGGTGATGATGCCGTTTATGTTCGCCGTCAAGGGCATCAGAGGGCGAAGCACGTCGATGTTATGGAACGTCTGCATGGCGGCGGTCAGCGCGTTTATGCCGTTTTGAGGGTTCGACGAATGGGCGTTTTTCCCGGCGAAGGCAACTGTCCAGTGCTGTAACGCCGTGCTGGTGCGGTTTATAAGGTTCTCGCCGCTAGGATGCACCATCAGTGCGAAGTCCACGTCGTCAAAGGCCCCGCCGTCCAGCATGTTCAGCTTGCCGCCAAGCCCTTCCTCGGCGGGCGTACCCAGTACGGTTACTTTGCCTTTAAAACCATCCCCGGCCGCCGCCAGCCCCGCCGCCGCGCCCGCCGCCATCATGGCGATCAAGTTATGCCCGCAGGCATGTCCGATCTCCGGCAGCGCGTCATACTCGGCTATAAAGGCCACCGTAGGCCCTTCGCCAAAATCCCTAACCGCCCGGAACGCGGTTTCAAGCCCCGCAATACCCGTCTCCACGGTAAACCCATGCTTCCGCAGAAACTCAGCCAGCGCGGCGCAAGCCTTATACTCCTTAAACGCCAGCTCCGGGTTTCTGTGGATTTCCATCGATAACTCAACCAACTCTCCCCGGATACCGTCAATCGCCTCTAAAATAAGGTTTTTCATAACTACCTCCAAATAGTCATTACAGTTGAAAATCAGTTTTAAACTAGAATGACTGTATTAATAAACCTTAGCCTCTTCCTCACCCGTCAAAACCCTGAAAACCGCCGAAGCCAGCGCCCACAGCTCGTCCTCACCGGGATAAGCGTACACGGGAGCGATAAATTCAACGCGCCGCGTAATATATTCAACCAGATAAGCGCTGTACGCCATGCCCCCGGTCAGCAAAACCGCGTCCGCCCTGCCGCAAAGCGCGGCGGCACAGGCGCAGACCGCCTTCGCTATGTTATAAAGCATGGCGTCAAGCACAACCCGCGCTTTTTCGTCAGTTCCGGCCATTTCCACGGCCTTTTTGAAATCGTTTATGCCGAAATACGCCACCAGGCCGCCCTTCGGTTGCACCATGGCGCAAATCTCCTCTTTCGTATATTTGCCGGAGAAGCAAATGTCTATCAACTGCCGCGCGGGCAGGGTTCCGCAGCGTTCCGGCGAAAACGGCCCCTCGCCGTACAGCGCGTTGTTCACGTCAACTACGCGGCCCTTCCTGTGCGCGCCAACGCTCACGCCGCCGCCCATGTGCGCGACTATGAGGTTAGCCTCCGCGTAATCAAGGCCATGGTCTTTGCAATGCTTTTTGGCGATGGCCTTGTGGTTAAGCGCGTGGAAGATGCTTACGCGCTCCATCAGCGGATGCCCGGAAATACGGGCTTCCGGCATTAATTCGTCCACGACTACCGGGTCGGCTATGTATGCGTCCTTACCCTGGGTTTGCGCCACGGCGTGCGCCAGCAGACTGCCCAGATTAGAGGCGTGTACGCCCTGCAAGCCGCTCCCGGCGTCCGCGAGCATCGCTTCGTTAACCTTATAACAGCCGCTCTCAATTGAACGGATAAGCCCGCCGCGCCCGATAAAACCCCCGATATCGCCCATTTCAAGCCCGGCGTTTTTTACGGCCCGGATAATCAGCTCCTTGCGGAAGCCAAGCTGAGAGATAAGCGTCGGAAACGCCGCAAGTTCGCCGGCTTCATGACGGATAGTCTCTGTGTGCAGCTCTTTAAGCCCGTCTCTGTCCCCATTAAAAATCCCGAGCTTCGTTGATGTCGAACCGGGATTGATTGTCAGAATCAGCATATTTATTCTCCTTTAATAAGCGCGCCAAGCGCGATGGATAGGAGCTTGTTGCCGGCGGAGTCGGAGCGCGAGGTGAGGATGACGGGCGCCTTCGCGCCCAGGATTACGCCGCCTGCGGCCGCTTTTGTGAACATGGTCAGGGATTTGTACAGCACATTTCCGGCCTCTATATCCGGGCAGAAAATAATGTCCGCGTCGCCTATCACGGGGCCGTCCAAGCCCTTGGTTTTTGCGGCCTCCAGCGATACGGCGCAGTCCAGCGCCAGCGGCCCCCGCACAGAACAGCCCGGCAGCCAGCCTGCTTCGTTAAGCTTGGTCAACTCGTCAAACTCCAGGGTAACGGGCATTTTAGGGTCGGATTTTTCCTTAGCCGCAATCAAAGCAACCTTAGGCTCCGCAAGGCCAAGGCTTTTCACCGCGTTCACGGCGTTTTCGATGATCTCCTTCATAAGCTCAAAATCCGGCGCGATATTAACCGCCGCGTCCGTGACGTACAGCGGTTTATGGTAAAATTCCGCGGGCAGCGCGAACATCGCCATATGCGAGAGCCGGCGGCTTGCGCGGATGCCGTGTTCCTTATCCAGGGCGGCTTTTATGATGGTTGAGGTTTCACACAAACCCTTCATGATGGCGCTTGCCTTGCCGCGGGCGACATGGCTGACGGCGAGGCTTGCGGCGCAGGCGTCCGTATCTGCCTGAACCAGCTCGAACAATCCGTGGTCAACGCCCAGCCCCGCGCAGATATCCTTTATTTTCCCAACGTCCCCGAACAGCGCAAAATCCGCGATTCCCAGCTCCCGGGCGCGCGCGGCGGACTCAAGGACATGCGCGTCGGCGGCGGCGGCTACCGCCACAACTTTTTTCCCTTGCCCCCGCAGCCGCGGAAGCAGATTATTCAACGCATCTATCGCGAACACTCTCCCGAAAATTTCTGTTTACATTTAATAAATCTGTGTTATAATAAGTGTAGGTAGCTATTCACCGGTGGCGAACCTACATTATAGCAAAATGCGTGTTGCTTTGTCCACTCTGCTATTGGTAGTAGCAGAGTGGATTACTTTTTATCCGAAAGAAAAGATAAAAGTGAGCAACGCCAACAAAAAGATACCGAACGCGAATAATAAAGTAAAAAGGTCAACGTTCTTTTTCATCGGCATCACCTCCTAACAAGATGTTAGGCTCGCCTGTCTGCTTTCACTACCTACAAGAAAATAATAACATAAAATTAAAGCCGGCGCAATGCCTTGCTTTTTTTTCGCCTGTGTGGTATAATAGACGGAATTATTGAGGAGGCATTTCAGATAATGGATAAAATCGTGGCTCTTGCGAAAAATAGAGGTTTTATATATCCGGGTTCGGAGATTTACGGCGGCCTGGCGAACACATGGGACTACGGCCCGCTGGGCGTGGAGCTGAAAAACAACGTTAAACGCGCGTGGTGGAAAAAGTTTGTGCAGGAGAACGAAAATATCGTGGGCCTGGACGCGGCGATTCTTATGAATCCCAAGGTGTGGGCGGCTTCCGGGCATTTGGCCGGCTTCGCCGACCCGCTGATGGACTGCCGCAAGTGCAAGGAGCGCTTCCGCGCGGACAAACTGATTGAGGACTACGCCGAAGCGAACGGGATAACGGTAAACGCGGGCGCGATGAGCGACGCTGACATGAAGGCTTATATCGCGGAGAAGAAAATCTGCTGCCCAAGCTGCAAGGGTTATGATTTTACCGATATCCGCAAGTTTAACATGATGTTTAAGACATTTCAGGGCGTTACGGAGGATACGGCGAACGTGGTTTACCTGCGTCCCGAGACGGCCCAGGGCATTTTCGTCAACTTTAAGAACGTCCAGCGCACGTCAAGGTTAAAGGTGCCCTTCGGCATAGCGCAGATAGGCAAGAGCTTCCGCAACGAGATAACGCCCGGAAACTTCATTTTCCGCACCCGCGAGTTTGAGCAGATGGAGATGCAGTTTTTTTGCGAGCCTGAAACGGACCTCGAATGGTTTGAATACTGGAAGAATTTCTGCATAGACTGGGTGAAGGGCTTGGGTTTAAAGGAATCCAACTTCCGCGTGCGCGACCATGAGGCGGAGGAGCTGTCCCATTACTCCAAGGCCACGTCGGACATCGAATTCCTGTTCCCCTTCGGCTGGGGCGAGCTGTGGGGCATCGCCGACCGCACGGACTTTGACTTGAAGGCCCACAACGAGCACAGCATCGAGGACATGACCTACTTCGACCAGGAGCAAAACCGTCGCTACATCCCGTACGTAATAGAGCCGGCGCTGGGCGTGGACCGTATGCTTCTGGCGTTTTTCTGCGGCGCTTACGACGAGGAGAACCTTGCCGCCGAGGGCGAAAAGGAAGATATCCGCATAGTCCTGCGCCTGCATCCCGCCCTTGCGCCCGTAAAAGCCGCGGTTCTGCCGCTTTCAAAGAAGCTTTCCGAGGACGCCTATAAGATTTACAGGGATTTGCGCGCGGAATGGAACTGCGATTTCGACGACGCGTCCTCCATCGGCAAGCGCTACCGCCGCCAGGACGAGATAGGCACGCCGTTCTGCATAACCTACGATTTCGATTCGCAGACGGACAACCGCGTAACCATACGCGAGCGCGACAGCATGAAGCAGGAGCGTGTCGCCGTTGCGGAGCTTAAAGCATATTTGGCTGAAAGGTTGAAATATTAATGAAACCGGCAATGAAGCCCGTTAAAATTACCGAACGCAACATTATGTTCACCCAGCCCATGGGCGAGGGCTACGATTTGAACCTGGGGCTTATTTTGGGGAATAAATACAATTATGTGATAGATACGGGGCTTGGCAGCGGCAGTGTCGCGCCGGTCCTTGAATATACCGCCAATGACGGGAAGCCGGTTATTGCCGTCAATACCCATTGGCATTGGGATCATATCTTTGGAAACTTTGTTTTTGAGAAAAGCTTTATAATCGCCCATTCGGCATGCCGTGAGTTAATAGAGAAAAATTGGGATGAAATAGACAGGGGATGCGCGAAATACAAGGACGGCGAAATGCGCAAATGCCTGCCAAATACGGTGTTTGAAGGCGAGATACGCTTCCCGGAGGACGGGGTCGTCATTTTCCACTCGCCGGGCCACTCGGCGGACTGCATAAGCGTTTATGACGCGGTTGACAAGGTTCTGCACGCCGGGGACAACATCGGCGACACGGAAGAGGAAATTGTGCCGTGGATCGACACGGATATGGAGACTTTCCGGAAACTTATCGAAACCTACAAAAGATACGATTTCGATTTTTGCGTATCGGGGCATAACAAACCCCAGACAAAAGCGGTTCTGGCAAGGATGGAAGCCGGGCTGGCGGAGGCTTGGGGGAAGCAGAGGCAGAATACACCCTAAGTATCGGGAGGGTTTGGAATGGGGAAGCTGATAGCGGGGCTGATGGCCGCCATCGCTTTGGCGGTAGCCGTCATAAATTTATTGGAATTGGCGGGCTTCAGCACTAATTTTGGACTGAAATGGAGATACCGCAAACGCTTGTTTAAAATACCCGCGAATCAAAAGCCCGAGCAGGCTTTGCCGCCGCAGAACCTTGTGGTCTGCCCGGACTGCGGCAGGGAGGGCGTTTACGTCAAATCCAGGAAATGCCCGAATCCCGATTGCGGTTATAATCTCGCGGCTTACCCCGTAACGGTCGCTAACCATCAAATAAAAGTCGCGCAGATGAAGGAAAAGGAAAAACTGGAGAAAATGGAAGCGGAAGCGGCGGAGCAAAGAGGGCGGAGGGAAGCCGCCGAACAGAAGGAAAAAGAGCAAGCCGCCGCGCGGGAAAAAGCCTTGGAGGCGCCCTGCGCCGGATGCGGAGCCGTAACGCAGGCGATAGAAACCTTGCGCGGCCAAATACCCGAAGGGCCGGGACACCGCGGGGAAGAGGCTCCCGCTAAAAAAATATGGCTGTGCGGCATATGCGGAAATGAAAAGTATGCCGAGGATGTACATAGTTAATTTTTCAGCAGAAGCCCTAATATCTCACCGTACAGCCCCGCCACATTGGCCTTCCAGTTCGTGCAGATCGCCACGGCCTGCTCCTTGGACACCACGGAGAGGTTCAGCTCCATCAAGGTCATATCCTCTTCGTAAACGCCGCATTTTACTATATATTCCTTTGTAGTGCGGTCATAGAAATGATTCGCGATATTTTCAAAGTCCTTTTTAACATTTCGCCGGTTTTCGCCGGCGAATTTTGTTACCTTATTTTTCACGTCGTTGTTTACAAGCTTGATAAAGGATTCCAGGGCCGCCGCGCCGTCGCCCGTGATAGTGAAATGGTTTGAGCCGTGGTTTGAGGATTTGTCAAGATATCCCACATCCACCATTTCCTGTAAATATGTCAAAACCTGGTAATAGTTCATTAATCCCTGTTCTAATGCGAACTGCGTGATATGAGTGGAAGCAAGCGGGATATCAAATTTATTGACAAGGTACAGAAGCGTTATTTTTTTGGTTAGCTGAGCGTCGCTGTTTTCCTCGTCGGGATATAGATTCTGCTGGATCATTGTTCCGTATACCCCTTTCCGCGCCGCGCGATCCTTGGCAGGGAATCGGCGGACTTGCGCTCTGTTTTCATGATTGTGATGTCGAAATGCATCTCACGGTCCTGAAAATCGATTTTGTGAAAAATCGCGTCGCCCGGCTGGGAGGCCAGATCCGCGATTTTCGTCTTGGCGGGCGTGTTCTCACGCGGGGCGGAGAGCCGGGATTTGCGCGGCGGGCGGTTGGTGTACTCGGCAAAGGGGTTCTCGCCCCGCCCGGGGTAAAAGCTGTAGTCATGGCCCGGAATTATGCTGAAATTCGCGCAGATAAAGAGGTGCAGGGCGTTCAGGGGCATCGCGGCGTCAAGCTCCGCGTTCACCCAGAAGCTTTTGAAGCCGCGCGGTATGATTTTAACGGTCACAACGTCGCATTCACCGCCCTTCTCAAAACTGCGGCTCACAAGCCCGCGCAGCTCCGGTATAATCGCCTTGACCGGCGTGTCGGGCGGCAAAAAGACCTTTTCCGTGTTACTGGCGCCCTCCCCGGCAATGTCGAAGCCAAGCGCGGTCAGCGCGTATATTGTGCAGGGCGAGTAGACCATGGACAAAACGTCCAGCTCATCAAACCCATCGTTTTTTACCGCGTTTTTTTTCTGCCCAAGCATGTCCAGCATGCACTCAAGCTCATTTTTGACATTGCAGGGCAGGATGTACAGGGGCTGGATAAACCGGCAGTAGTAGGCAAGGGGCGTAAAAAACAGGCGGTCAAGCTGCACGCCCATAAAAAACGCCCCGCTCATGATATCCGCGTGCAGGCTTGCAAGCCCCGTGTTTTTACTTGAGCCGTCAAAATCATCGTTCAATTCGTCAAGTAACTCGGCGCTGTAGTCAAACTCGTTAAAAAGCCCTATAATATCTATGCCCGAATCGGCAAACAGGTCGTTGAATATCTCGTCCACGGGTTTCGAGTTTGTAAAGTACCTCATCATTTTTTGTTTATATGTTTTTTTAAGGGGAAGAATCTCGCCAAGGGCCTCGATGCAAATGTCCAATACCGCGCCGGCAAGCCTTTTAAGCACCGATTCGGGCTCGTTATCGAAAAACGCTTTCCACGTGCTGTTCACCATGCCCACGGCTCTGCCGACGGACGGCATTTTCTTTGCAAGCCGCAGGTTCAGGGCAAGGCTGTGCAGGAAACGCAGGTATTCGCCGTCGCGCATGGTAAGGCCTTGAAGGTTCCAGTTTCCCGGCTCCGCGGCGTCGTATGTCGGCCCTATGTTTTCCATCAAATGTTTCAGGTCTGCTATCAGGGGGTGGTTTTCGGCCTCGAAGAATGTCAGGCTGTATTCAAACCCTTTTTTTCCGGGCTTTTGGCAAAGGCGCAGGGCCGCGGTTTCGGGCAGCCCGTAGTGGCGGTTCAGCACGGCGATAAGGTTTGCGGGCGACAGCAGGGAATCCTCGGTCAGGGAGCTGAAATACCAGCGGCGGTATATAATGGGCATGTAGGCGTCAAGCTTTTTGATGTTTCTCGGCGTTTTACGGCGCAGGAACTCAATTGCCCCTTCCCATTGCTCGGTGAACAAGCCCGCCACCATGCCCAGATAATTGTAATATTCATTATCAATTTCGCTTATGTTTAGCATCCGAATCTCCGATAAAAAGTTTAGTATTGATTGTAACAGATAACTGGTGGTAAAATCAATATATATTTGCTATGCGAAAAAAGGAGCATTTATATGCCGGGCGAAACCCGTAGAATTGAGGAGCGCGGGAACGCGTTTATGCCGGAACTGAGGGAACCGAACCTTTACGCGGTCGTTTTGCACAACGACGACTACACCACCATGGATTTCGTGGTGGCCGTGCTTATGCGCGTTTTTCAGAAACAGGCGGAGGAAGCCGCGCGTATCATGACCGACGTGCATATCAACGGTGAGGGCGTCGCGGGGGTTTATCCCTTTGATATCGCCGTCACGAAGCGGCTTCTGGCCGAAAGGATGGCCGAGGAGAAGAATTTCCCGCTAAGGGTCTCGGTAATGGAGGCTACAGGCAGATGAAACTGGACAGCATTTCCAACCAAATATACATCGTTGCCTTTAACGAGGCGAAGATGCAGCTTCACGAATTTTTGACCCCGGAGCATTTTTTGTACGCGGCGCTTATGTTCGACGCGGGCAAATCCATGCTGGAGGCCAGCGGCGGCGTGATTAACGGCATTTCGGCGAGCATTGAGGATTATTTCAGGCGTTATATGACCAAACTGAGCACCGCGCCCGATACGGATAATGAGTACGCGAAATCGACGGTTTTGCCGGATGTGCCGATTGAGAGCTTCGCGTTTATGAAGATGTTCGAGATCGCCGCGGGGAGCGCGTCGGGCGCGGGCAAGGAAGAGGTCGCGCTGGGCGATATCCTGGCGGCGATATACCATCTGCCCGAATGCTTCGCCGTCTACATCCTGAATAAAAACGGCGTGACGAAGCTGAAGCTTTTGCGCCATATATCACACGGCGCGAAAAAGGACGCGAAGGCGACGGCGCAGACGGCGGCTCAGAAGGCCGTGTCCGCCGCCGAAACCCTCTCCGCGTACACCGTTGACCTGACAAAAATGGCGCGGGAGGGGCAGCTTGACCCGCTGATCGGGCGCGGGGAGCTCCTTGAGCGCACCATACAGGCCCTGTGCCGCCGCGTGAAGAACAACCCCGTCCATGTGGGCGACGCGGGGGTGGGCAAAACCGCCGTAACCCACGGCTTGGCGCAGCTTATCGCTTCCGGCGACGTCCCCGATAAGCTGAAAGGCGCGACGATTGTAAGCCTGGAGATGGGCGGCGTTTTAGCGGGGACAAAATACCGGGGCGACTTTGAGGAGAGGCTTATCAGCATTTTGGATGCCTGCGCGTCCCTTGTCAACCCGATTGTATTTATCGACGAGATACACTCCGTTGTGGGAGCGGGGGCCGTAAGCGGCGGGGCGATGGACGCTTCGGGCATCCTGAAGCCGTATTTGCAAAAGGGCACGCTTAAATTCATAGGCGCGACGACATTTGACGAGTACAGGAAATATTTCGAGAAAGACGCGGCTTTGTCGCGGCGCTTCCAGTCAATAGACGTGCCGGAGCCGGACGTTGCGGAGACCGTTAAGATGCTGATGGGCGTAAAATCCAAATACGAGGAGTTCCACGGCGTTACCTTTGACGAATCCGTCATAAACCGCGCCTGCGAGCTTGCCGGGCGGTACCTGAGCGACAGGCGGCTGCCGGACAAGGCCATCGACGTTTTGGATGAAACGGGCGCGTACCTGCGCATCAAAAACCCCGGAAATGAGCCGATTGAAGCCGCCGTACCCGACGTTGAGCGCACCGTTGCGCTGATGGCGAAAATCCCGGAATCGGGCGTGACCGAGCAGGAGGAAAAGAGCCTGCTGCAACTGGACGCGCGGTTGAAGGAGACTATTTTCGGACAGGACTCCGCTATCGAGGCCGTAACGTCGGCTGTGCGCGTATCCCGCGCGGGGCTTGGCGGTACGGATAAACCGGTTGCCAGCCTGCTGTTCGTAGGCCCGACGGGGGTCGGCAAGACGGAGATCGCTAAACAGCTTGCGAACTGCCTGAATATCGGGCTTTTGCGCTATGATATGAGCGAGTATCAGGAAAGCCATTCCGTCAGCCGCCTGATCGGTTCGCCGCCCGGTTACGTGGGCTATGAAAACGGCGGGCTGATGACGGACGCTGTGCGCAAAACCCCGCACGCCGTGCTGCTTCTGGACGAAATAGAGAAGGCGCACAGGGATATCATGAATATGCTGCTGCAAGTGATGGATTACGGCACAATGACCGACAACACGGGCAAAAAGGCGGATTTCCGCAATATTATCATTATAATGACGTCGAACGCCGGGGCCAGCGAGCTGGGCAAGCGGTTTATCGGCTTTGACGAGCGCAGCAGCGGCGGCATTGAGCTGGACGCGGAGGTAAAGCGCGTGTTTTCGCCCGAATTCCGCAACCGGCTGGATGAGGTGATCATGTTCAACCACATAAGCCCCGAAATGGCGGCGTCGATAACCCGGAAGGCCCTGAACGAAATACGGCGCAGGCTGCAGGCGAAGGGCCTGTCTCTGGACGTCACGAAAGCCGCGGAGGACTGGATAGCCTCGAAGGGGATGTCCCGCGAATACGGCGCGCGGGAGATTATGCGCATCGTGAACAAGGACATAGCGCGGAAGCTGGCAACCGCGGCGCTTAGGGCCGCGGAGGGCGGAAAAATAAAGGTGGCGGTTAGGGACGGAGAGCTGTTAATTGATAAGTAATAGGTAAAAGATAAGCGAAGGGTCTCCTTTTTAGAGGGGACCCTTTGCTTTGGTTGTTGGTTATTGGTATGTCAGGCTTTGCGGGCGTTTGCTTCCATTTCGTCGAAGCCTTTCATTACCGCTTCGTGGGTTTTGTAGGATATTTCGGGAAGCTTGCCGCCCCAGGCTTTTTCGGCGGCTTTGAAGCCTTTTTCGAAGGCGCTGCGCATCTCGGCTATTTTAGCGGGGTCGTCCCCGGCGTAGGCCTTGGCGAAGCTGAGAAGCCGCTCGGATGTCTGCTTAACGCCGAAATACCCGTCATCGGAAACCATTTCGCGGGCTTTGTCACGCGTGGCGGCATCGACGTTTAAGTTTTGGAACAAGGACTTCAGGTTGCCCGACTTTTCGGCGGCGCCCCAAGCCTTGGCAAAGTTGCGGCCCTGTTTGTTGAAGACGCTGGATACAAGCTTCTCGAACATCTGCGCCTGATTGTCGCTTTCCCTCAAAAGCCTGTCTATCGCGGCCCTGTCGACAGGGTTTTTAGACCTTGTAAACTCGGCTGCGGGGCTGTTTGAAGCCGGCTTTGTTTCGGCGGGCTTATTGTTCGCCTGTTTATTGTCGTTTGCGGCAGGAGCGGCGGTTTGCGCGTGGGTATTGGTATTGTTGGATACCTTCATAAACTTTCTCCTCCTTGAAAAGAATTCCATCCTCGCTTTTTATATCGGAGAAAGGAAGAGAAAAGTGTAGCATTAAATTAAATTATTACTACGCGAGTTTTATCAGGCACATTCTTGTAGAACCATTCGGCGTCGGGAACGGACAGCCGGATGCAGCCGTTGGAGCTTTTCCGGCCCAGCGTGCCGTCGGTGACGTTGCCGTCCCTGTCCATTGCGACGGAATGGAAGAGGTACGGCCCGTCGAAACGCACCCAGTATTTCGCGCCGGAGCGCAGGCGTTCGGAGTAAAACCAAAGCCCCCTGTCCGTAAGCTTAAAGTCGCCGCGCACTGTAGGCGACTCGTTTTTGCCGGTGGAGACGCCCATTGACGCTATAAGCTCCCATTTATGCTTTTCGCCCTTGAACACATGGGTTTGCTGGCGGCTGATATCGACGACTACGAGGAAGCGCGTCTGGCTGTTGTATCCCATTATGTTGGCGTAATCCTCAAGCTGGGTTTTGTTCATGCGGGTTGTGTCCGTTGGGCCGTCCGGCGTGATGGTCAGCGCTTCGCGCCTCACCCAGCCGGGCTTGCCGGAGTTCAAGCCGCGGACCAAGTACCAGATTTCGCCGCTGTCCCGCAGGATCTCGACCTGTGACCCGGCGGGCAGAAGGGTTACCACCGCCGCGGCGTCCGACATATCGGCGCGGAGTGCCGCGATTTGGGTCACACAGCCCTCCACGCGGGTTTCCTTGATCATATTGATTATTTCGCTTTTGTTATAGTCGGGCTGCGGCTCGGCGTTTTTCGTGACATAAGGCAGCTTTGCGTTAAACAGGAAAAGCAATGCGCAAGCAAGGGTTCCGAATTTATTGGCTAAGATATTTATACTCCCACCCCATTTCTTTTTAGTTTAACCACAAAAAACGCAAAAAAACACAAAAAAATCTAAAGATAAATAGACAAAAGCAAATTTGTGTTATAAAATATCTTGTATTGACAGAGAGGGGAACAGGAAATGAGTTTATACGAGGCATGGATAAAGGCCGCCTATGACAGCCAGGGGCAGAGCGACAAGACGTTTTGGAAAACATATATGCCGGTTGAAACGCGGATTTATGAGGATTTGCTGACGGAAGGGCAGGGCGCGTTGAATGCGCCGCTTATGGAATTTGCTAAAAAATACGGGTTGAAGCCCGAACACGCCGTGGGTTTTTTGGATGGCATCGGCGGGGCGATAGATTCTGAAATTGACGCGGAATCAATAACAGAGGACTATATTATTGACATAAAGTTTGATTACGAAAAATTATTCAGGAAAATGGTTGAGTACAAAGCCCGGCATTTGTACACTTTGCCGCAGTGGAGCGCGTTTTTCGACGTTGCGGCGCAGGAGCGCATGATAGAGGAGCAGCGCCGGTCCGGCACCTATGTCGCCGGAGAGAAGCCCGGGCGGAACGACCCGTGCGCATGCGGCTCGGGTAAAAAATACAAGAAATGCTGCGGGTCGTCATGACGGAATACCTGAACATTATTCCCGGCGACGAACCGCATAACGACAAGGTTTTGGCGCATTGCGCAGGGATCATTAAGGGCGGCGGGCTGGTCGCTTTTCCGACGGAGACGGTCTACGGGCTGGGCGCGAACGTTTTTGACGAGAAAGCCTTGCTGAGGATTTACGAAGCCAAGGGCCGCCCCTGCGATAACCCGCTGATTGTGCATATAGCGTCGGTAAACGAATTGGCGGTCTGCGTTTCGGCGTTGTCGGAGTCGGCGCGGCTTCTGATGGAGGCCTTTTGGCCCGGCCCGCTGACCATGATATTTCCAAAAGGCCCCTCGATACCGCTGGCGGCTACGGGAAAGCGCGGCACGGTTGCCGTGCGCTGTCCCGCCCATCCGATTGCGCGAAGGCTCATCCAAGCCGCCGGAACGCCCGTTGCCGCGCCCAGCGCGAATATCTCGGGCCGCCCGAGCCCGACGGGCGCCGACCATGTGAAACAAGACCTGGACGGGCGCGTGGATGCCGTCCTTGACGGCGGCCCCTGCCCGGTGGGGATAGAATCGACGATAATCGACATGACCGGCGAACCGCGCCTTCTGCGCCCGGGCTTTATTACAAAGAGCACGGTCGAAAACGTCTTGAAGCACGGGATTTCCCAAAGCCCCGCCACGCTGGACACGCCGGAGGCGCCCGGCATGAGGTACGCCCACTACGCGCCGCTGGCGGAGCTTATCATTGTGGACGGCTCTGCCGGGAAAACGGTTGAGTATATTAATAATATGTGCCGGGAATCCGGGCTTGGCGCGGAGAAGCTGGGCGTATTCGCATCGGATGAGACAGCTGATTTATATAAAAACGCCCGGGTGATTTCCGCCGGAAGCCGCGCGCAGCCCGAAACTATCGCGCGTTCGCTGTTCGGCGCGCTGCGGCGGTTTGACCTTTGGGGCGCGGCGCGGGTTTACTCCGAGGCGTTTTACGATACGGAGCTGGGGTTGAGCGTCATGAACAGGCTGGAGAAGGCGTCGGGCTACAATATTGTGAAATTATAGGAAAGACAGGGGAAAGGGTTTCTGAAAGCAAAAGAATTATTGGATTGTGGAGGTTTTAGCAATGAAAATACCGATGACATGGCTGAATGATTTCGTTGACCTTGGCGATGTGGATATAAAGACGTTTATGGACCGCATGACCATGAGCGGTTCCAAAGCGGAGGGTTTTGAGGCGCTGGGCGCGGATATCACGGGCGTTGTGACGGGGCGCGTTTTGTCCATAGACAAGCATCCCGGCGCGGATAAGCTGCTGATAACCAAAATTGACACAGGGCGCGCCGAGCCTGTGCAGATCGTTACGGCGGCGACGAATTTGAAAGCGGGCGATTATGTGCCCGTTGCCCTTGACGGCGCGGTTTTGGCGGGTAACAAGGTGATTGCGGCGGGCGAGCTGCGCGGGGAATTAAGCGACGGGATGCTGTGCTCCATCGAGGAGCTGGGTTATGACCGCGACAGCTATCCCGAAGCGCCCGAGGACGGGATTTACGTGTTCGCGGAGCCTGTGGAGCTGGGTGCGGACCCCGCGCCTATCCTGGAACTGCGCGAGGACGTTGTGGAGTTTGAGCTTACAAGCAACCGGCCGGATTGCTTCTCCGTTCTGGGCATAGCGCGTGAGGCCGCCGCCACTTTTAACCGCCCGCTTAAAGCCGGGGAAATCAACCCCGGAGAGACCGCCGGAAACGACGTCGGCGACTTTATTAAGGTAAGGATCGACAACCCGGAGCTTTGCCCAAGGTACTGCGCCAGGGTTGTGCGGAACGTGAAAATCGGGCCTTCTCCCCAATGGCTGCGGCACAGGCTTACGGCGGCGGGGCTTCGCCCGATAAACAATATCGTGGACGTAACGAATTACGTGATGCTTGAGCTGGGCCAGCCCATGCACGCCTTTGACATAGGCTGTGTGCGCGGCGGCGAGATTATTGTGCGGAACGCGCGGCCCGGCGAGGTTTTGACCACGCTGGACGGCACGGCGCGGAGCCTTGACCCCTCCATGCTGGTTATAGCGGATAAAGAGCGCGGCCTTGCCGTAGCGGGGGTTATGGGCGGCGAGGATTCGATGATCACGGGCGTTGCGGGGGCCGTTCTGCTTGAATCCGCCAACTTCAACGGCATAAATGTCCGCCTGACGGCAAAAAAACTGGGCATGCGCACAGATTCCTCCGCCAAATTTGAGAAACGCCTTGACCCAAACCTTGCGCTTACGGCAATAAACCGCGCCGCTGAGCTGATTGAGCAAATCGGCGCGGGCAGCGTCGTTAAGGGTGCTGTGGATGCGTATCCCGGCGTGCGTGAGCCTTGGGAAGTACGGTATAATGGGAATAAGATAAACGCCCTGCTGGGCTTGAAGCTTACGGACGCCGAAATAGAGGGTTTCCTTGCGCGGCTTGGGATATCCGCAAAGGACGGCGCGGCAAAAATCCCGACCTTCCGCCCAGACTTAATCGCCGAAGCCGATATCGCCGAGGAAGTGGCGCGGCTGTACGGATATGACAACATCGAAACGACCCTTGCCGGCTCCTCCGGCATAGGCAAAAAAAATGACCGGCAGCTTCTCCGTGACCGGGTCAGGGAGGCTATGTCGGCCCTGGGCTATCATGAGGCGCTCAGCTTCGCGTTTGAAAGCCCGGCGGTTTTTGACCGTTTAAGATTTGACGGAAACAGCGGTTTGCGCCGCGCGGCCGTCATTAAAAACCCGCTGGGCGAGGAGTACGGCATCATGCGGACTACCACGGTCCCGGCGATGCTCACCTCACTTGCGCTTAATTACAACCGGCGGAACGAGGAGGCCGCGCTGTACGAGATAGCCCGCGTATACCTGCCGAAATCCGTTCCGATGACGGAGCTGCCGGACGAGCTTGACATCGTGACCATGGGGCTGTACGGAAACAGGGATTTTTACGATATAAAAGGCGCGGCGGAGTATGTTGCGGGCAAGATCGGCGCGGATCCGAATAAGACGGCGTTTGTGCGGGAGCAGGAGGTTAAGGGCGCGCCGCATGCGACAGACCTTCCGTTCCTTCATCCGGGGAGAAAGGCCTGTATTGCCGTGGACGGCGTGTTCGCGGGCTTTATCGGCGAGGTTCACCCGGCTGTCCGTGAGGATTACGGGCTTGATACGCGCGCTTATGTCTGCGCCCTGTACCTTGACGCGCTCTTCGCCCGCGCTGAACAGCCCGCGTACAATCCGCTGCCGCGCTTCCCCGCCATGCGCAGGGACATTGCGCTGATTACGGACAACGCCCATACCGTAGGCGATATCCTTGCCGCGATACGCGAAACGGGCGGCGAATTCCTTGAGGAAGCGGCGTTCTTCGACGCGTATACGGGGGCCGGGATAGAGCCGGGCAAGCGTTCCCTGGCGTTTTCGATGCATTTCCGCCATCCCGCGCGGACGCTTACCGACGCGGAGACGTCGGAGACGGTGCAGGCCGTGCTGGACGCGCTGAAAAAGCGGTTTGGGGCGGTTTTGCGGGGCTAGGGCGCGGGCGGGCAAAGCGCGTCATTATGTTTTATACCTTGTCTTTATCCTTAAATCCTCGCCCGTAAAACTGCATATGATGTAGTTGCCGAACAGGCGCGATGTGATCCTGTCGGAATAAATGTTGGTTATCTCCGGGACACTGTAGTTTGTGGAGATTATGGTGGAACGGTTGTGCAGCAGGCGCGAGTTCAGGATGTTAAACAGCTCGGAAGTGGTTACTATGGTTGAGACCTCTGTGCCCAGGTCGTCGATTATCAGTAAATCCACTTCGGGGAGCATTTCGAGGAAAACCTCTTTTTCGCTGACGCTGTCGTCTTTGTCAAACCTTGCGCTTTCGACCATTTTGAAGAGCTGGGGGCTGGTGACGTAGATGACGGAGCGGCCTTGATCCAAAAGGGCCTTAGCCACACAGTTGCACATAAAGGTTTTGCCAAGGCCGGAAATGCCGTGCAGGAGCAGATTCTCGGCCTTATCGCTGAAATTTTCCACGAAACGCTTGGCAATGTTAAGGTTTTTGACCATAACGTTTCTGGCGGAAACGCCCGTCTTTGGGTCGGTATCGGGAGAAAACAGCTCAATATCAAAGCTTTCGAAATTCTCCTTCTTTAAGACCTTATTCAGGTTGGAAAACCGGTAATGCCCCTCAATAAGCCGCTGGCGGAAACACGCGCAGCGCGCGTTACCCTCGTAACCCGTGTCCTTGCACAGAGCGCAGGCGTAAACCCCGTCCAGATAATTTTCGCGCAAGCCGTCAAGCTGCGCCAAAATCCTTTGTTTCTCGGCGTTCAGGGCTTCGCTTTCGCGCGCCAGCTCCGCGGTCAGCGCGGCGGCGTCCCCGCCGGTTAAAACGGCGCGCGACACCTCGATGCCAAGCATAACCAGCCGTTCGTCAATTTCCTTTATCCGGGGCGCGGCTCCGTATATTTCCGCCAAACGCGCCTCGCGCAGCGCGGAGGCCTTATCCCTGCGCCTTTCAAACTCGCGCAGAACTTCGTTTACAACCTGTGTTGACATATGCTAACCCTCCGCCGCCTTGTCCGCATATTCCGCGGCAAGCCGCTCCAATTCAGCGAAATCCCATTCACGCCCTTTGTAGTTGGCAAACCGGGATTTCTGGCGGGCGGCGGGCGCCGGTTTCTCCATCCGCTCAACGGACGCCTTGCCGTCACGGAAGGCCTGGTCGTCGGCCTTGACCTGCTCCAGGGTTGTTATGCCCTTTTTGCGCCAATTCTCAATGATGCTGTCCGCGTACGCAAAGCTCGTGCCCCCGGTATTTATCACCGTGGCGCCGCAGGCCTCAAGAACCAGTTCAAGGGGCAGCTCATATTCGCGCAGCCATTTGCGCATATACGCGACTTCCTTTGAGGTGGGGTCGCGGCGCGAATGCCCGAATGCCTTGAGGATCTCGCGGTAATCGTTTCCCCAGGTTTTAATATAGGCCTCGGCCTCGTCAACGGTTGTTATGCCGCTGTCGGCCCAGTTTATGGCGACTTTTTCCAGGTAACGGCTGTTTTTCTTGTTGCTGGAAACGCAGTAATCCAGCAAAACCTCTATGACGGGGACGGGCAGCGCCAGCCAGTCGTAAAAGCCCATAAGCAGGCTCATGTCGTTGTAGGTAAGCGGCTTGCCGAATATCCGTTCGGCCATGCCAAACATAAAGCGCACGTCGTCGGAGCTTCCGGCGGCTTTCTCAATCTCCCCGACGCTGTAGGCGGGGCGGTTGAGAAGCCGCGCGGTTTCCGGCGGCTTATGCGCCAGGTTAAATCCAAAGCCGGCCCAATACATAAGCGCGTCGGCCACGGCGCTGTTGGTAAGCCCAAGCGCCATGGCGGTTCTCTCAATCGAGGGCTCCTGATTGGCGGCTTCCTTGCGCCAGCGTAAAATATACAGGCAGACCGCGATATACTCGGGTTTCGCCCGCGTTAAATGCTCGTCTATAATGATATCCGGTACGGGAGTCATGTTATTGCTCCCAGTTGTGATAGACATTGGTAACATCATCCTCATCGTCCAGTAGCTCCAGAAGCTTATTCATCCTTTTCAGGTCGCCGGCGTCCGTCAAGGATACATAAACCGCCGGAACCATGGTAATTTCAGCGGAAACGGGCTGTATGCCCTTCCCGGACAGCGCGTCCGAAACCGCGCCGAACACATTGCCGTCCGCGCCCGTGAGGATTTCATAGCCGTCGTCCCCGGCAATAAAATCCTCCGCGCCCGCGTCCAGCGCCAGCTCCATCAAGCCGTCGGCGGACAGGCCCCCGTCCTGTCCGGCCTCAATTAAAATAACGCCCTGCCTCGCGAACATATAGCTGACGCAGCCCATCGCGCCGATGCTCCCGCCGCCCTTGGTGAAGGCGTTGCGGACATTGGCGGCGGCGCGGTTTTTGTTGTCGGTCAGCGCCTCCGCCATAACGGCGACTCCGTTCGGGCCGTAACCCTCGTAGATTACGCTGTCATAGTTGATCGCGCCCGGGTCGCCGCCGGCTTTCTTTATGCTGCGGTCTATGGTGTCGTTCGGCATGTTGCTGGCCTTGGCTTTTAATATAATGTTCTTCAGCGTCATGTTGGAGGCGGGGTCAGGCCCGCCGCTTTTTACGGCGACGGCGATCTCGCGTCCGAGCTTCGTAAAAATCTTGCCCTTGACGGCGTCCGCGCGTTCCTTTTTATGCTTGATGTTTGAGAATTTTGAATGGCCCGCCATGTGAGCCTCCTACATGTATATTATTGACAGTATAACAGCAGCCGCCGTCAGCGGCGCCCCGACTATTAAAAACGGCAGGAACCGCCACTTTTTTTCGTATTTTGACGCGCTGTATTCGTTGAATGTAGGGATATCGGTGTCTTCGGGCAGTTCGCCGGAGGCGACGCGTTTCTTCAGCTCGCCTGTATGGTTTGCGTAACCGCGGTAGCCCAGAAGCCTGAACTGCCCGCTGTTCCTTATCATACAGCCAAAACCCAGCAGGACGTTCCCAATGCCCGCCAGCGATATCCCGTTTATAATACGCAGAAAAATTTCCTCCCGCCGGTTGAAGGCTATGTAGGCGGCGATGAGCAGCGCGCTAAGGACAGCAATCCGCATAACGGCGGTTTTATCAGGTTTTTTCACTTTGATACCCCGCTTGAAAAATTACTTATTCAGGCATTATATCATAATTAATTATTTAAATCAAGCTGGCGTTTATGTAACGTATATGATAAAATTATCCGGTAGGTGATAAAAATGTTAAAAAAAATAATATGCTTTTTTATTTTAAGCGCGCTGCTGGTTTCATGCGGTTCGGCGAGAAACAGGAATCAAGCCGCCGCGCCTTTGTTGCCGGGGTTTGAAATGAGTATACGCCCGTTGGAAACGCTGAACCCCCACGCCGTTGGAAAAGACAGCGCCTGTGCCTTTGTTGCCGGGCTGATAACGGGGAGCCTCACGGAGGCTGACCCGGAAAGCCCGGCGGGCGAAAGGCGCTATATCGGGGCTATGGCGGAGGATTTGCCCTCCGTATCGGCCGACGGCATGGTGTGGACGTACAGGATACGCGAAGGGCTGATATTCAGCGACGGCACGCCCATCGACGCCCATGCCTTTGAATACGCCATGCGGATGTGGCTTGACCCGCGGCTGGCATACCCCTCGGCCCGGCGGTTCTGGGGGCCGGTAAAAATAGCGGGGGCAAGGGCCTATGCCATGGGGGAGGGCGGCGTTGGCTGGAACGACGTGGGGGTTTTCGCGCCGAACCGGCTGACCCTGCAAATTACGCTGGAGGAGCCCGTCCCTACGCCCGTGGGGCTTGAAACGCTTAACATACCGCTTGTGAACCGGGAGTTTTACGAGGCCGGCATGGAGCCCGCGCGCGGGTCAACCTCTTACGGCGCGCCGGAGGGCATATTGGATTTCCCGGTATCGGGGCCTTACAGGGTGGCGGAATATATTCCGGGTGAGCGTATTACGCTTGAAAAGAACGGGCTTTACCCGAATTTCTTTAAATATGACGCGGAGCGGCTGCATATCTTCCCGGACGGCGGGGACGAACCTAAGCGCGGCGGCAACCCGTGGTTCATTTATATTAATACGGACAACCCCGGCGTCCCCGCGCTGGCGGATGAGAATCTGCGCAAAGCCCTGTTTTACGGGCTTAACCGGTCTTACGTAATTGGCAGTATTGAGGGGGGATATACGCCCATAGCGGGTTTTGTGCCGCAGGCTTCCTGGGTTGGCGACGCAATGACAGGGCTGCGCATGTACGGGGATTTGCCGGAGGCAGCCTTCGCGCGGCCGTCCGATTACGGCATGAATACCCGGCTTGCGCTGGAGTATTTTGAGAAGGCCTTTGAAAACAACGGGAATGAAAAGATTACCATATATATAACGGTTTTTGACGAGCCCGAGGATTGGTGGGGCAGACTCGCGATAGGCGTGCGGGATTGGTGGACGCAGCTTTTCGGCGGGGTTGACCGCTTCCACCTGCTGCTGGATTTTAAGACCGCTGACGAGGCCTACAGGGCGATGGAGAGCGGCGAATACGAGATGGCGTTCGGCGCGCTGACCCATAACAGCATTGACGTATGGGCCACAATGGCGGTGTGGACGTCCTATTACCCGGGGAAGCTTGACAGCTTTTACAGCGCGGAATTTGACAAGCTGCAATATGAGTGCGCCTTTGGGGAGCTTATGACGGATTACGCGGGTAAGATTGACGCCTTAATTGAAATGGAACGGATGCTTTATGAGTATGTGCCGGCGATACCGTTTTTTCATGACTAAAAACCCGCGTTAAAATATACAAACCGTCTCCCTGCAATTACAGTATCTGCACTTATGATATTCCCGCGCGGCATCGGCAGCAGGCCCGCCGGACTCCAGGGCGCGGCGCATTTCGGACATTGTCCGGAACAGCCGCCTCCGCAGCTTCCGGCGGTTTTTTATTATGAACATGGTGTCGCCGTAAATCAGCCGCCCCTGACGCGGCTTGCGCCCGAATTCGCCTTGGATTATGACGAAATAGGAAACAAGCTGCATCAGGTCGCCCGGGCGCGGTTCCCCCGCGCCGTTCAGCTTGCCGCTTTTTAACTCAACGGGAATAAATTTGTTCCCCCTGTTAAAGATAAAATCGGGCTTGCCGGACAGGCCGTGCCTCTCCGAACGCAGAAGCCTGCCGTAAATTACGCTATCGTCCCTGTCCGCCTTCCTGTCTGCCTTCCTGTCGGCGTAAAACAGGCGGTAGCCTCTTATCCTCAGTTTTGGCTTAACCTCTTTGACGGAAAACATAATAGCATACCAGCACGCATACAATCAGCGCGGCCGCCGCAAGCAGCCCGCGCCAAACCCGCCTTGCGGCTTCCCTTTTCGCGTATTTGCCGTGAAAATCCCTGCCGCGCCTGAAATGGGGGTTTTCACCATGACGCTCCGGGTGAAGCTCGCGGTAGCGCGCGCGCAGCTCCGCCTCGCCGTATACGCGCGTATAATACCATTGCAGCGGGCAATAGACGTATTTGTTAATCTCTCCCGCGCTTAAATTTTCAAGCTTACCCGCGCTCATTCCGTCTTGCGTATACTGCGCTGGAACATTTTATTATAGCCCGTCCACTTGCCGGGGGTCTTGTCCTTGTCGATAATGTCGATGAACGCGAACACCTTTGCGTCCAGATTGTCGCAATTGAACAGTATAAACGCCTCTATGACGCTGGGCAGCTTGGGCGAACCGAACTCATAATCCCCGTGGTGCGCCAGGATGCAGTGCTTCAAAATCATGGCAAGCTGCGCGGGGAAATCGGGGATCTTACCTGCCTCCCTGGTGATAAGCTCCGCGCCCATGTAGATATGCCCCAGAAGCTGGCCCGCGTCGGTGTACCCGTTTTCCGGGAAGCCCGTAAGCTCCCATATCTTGCCGATATCGTGCAGCATGGCGGCGGCGATAAGGATGTCGCGGTTTACGGATTTATAACGTCCGCTCATAAAATCGCACAGCTGCACGACGGAGAGGGTATGCTCCAAAAGCCCGCCGGCATAGTTGTGGTGTAGGGTTTTCGCCGCGGTTGAAAGCTTGAATTTCTGCGCGGTATCCTCGTCGCCGAAAATATTCCCGATAAGAGCTTTAATAAAAGGGTTCTGGATGCCGCGCATATATCCGGCAAGCTCATCGTACATCTCGTCCACGTCCATGCGGGTTGAAGGGATATAATCGTACATCTGGTATTCGCCCGGCATACTCTTGCGTATCTTATTTATCTTTAGCTGCAATTCGTCGTTAAATGTGGACACGGAGCCGTCAACCTTGATATAATCACCGGCCTCAAAGCTCTGGATGTTGTTGCCAAGCTCCCAGACTTTGCCGTTCAGCGCGCCCGTGCGGTCGGTAAGGGTTATGCTGAGATAGGTTTTCCCCGCGCGTGATTTTAACGTCTGCTTATCTTTGCAAAAATAATGCCCAACAATAGCGTCCCCGTCCCGGATATCTTCGATATATCGCATAATATCTGCCTTTCTGGTTTTAACTGATACATAATTATACACTAAGAACAAAAAAAATACAATGACACCTTGCATGTTTCGATTATTTAGTATACAATGTAAGAAATTGTTTTGCTTTTCGACATCCCCAAAGAGGAGGCATATCATGGAAACATTAAAAGTATCAGCCAGCTCGAACCCAAAGGGCGTTGCCGGCGCAATCGCGGCCGTAGTCAGGCGCGGTGAAAGCGTTGAAGTATCGGCTATCGGCGCGGGGGCCGTAAATCAGGCTGTGAAGAGCATCTGCGTCGCCCGGAGCTTTGTCTCCGAAGAAAACATAAACCTGGTTGCGATACCGGCGTTCCAGGAAATAGAGGTTGACGGCGAGACCAAGACATCCATACGCTTTATTGTCGAAGCGAGGTAACATCAGATTATCCAAGCGGCTGGAGGCTTTGGCTGAAATGGCCGCTTGGGTCAAGGGCGGCGGGGGTTTTGCCGATATCGGCTGCGACCATGGCTTGCTCTGCGCCTCCCTTATACAGAGGGGCATATTTTCACGCGCCGTCGCGTCGGATATAAACCCCGGCCCGCTGCGGGCCGCCGCGGAGACGTTCCGGCGTTTTGGGCTGTCGGATTACATAGACTTACGGTTGGGCGGCGGCCTGACCGTACTGTCTCCCGGTGAGGTTTCCGTTTGCGCTGTTGCCGGAATGGGCGGGATGAGCATTATTTCCATCCTGAGCGCGTCGCCGGAGGTCGCGGGGAGCCTGCGGCAGCTTATCCTTTCGCCCGAGCGGGACCATGAGGCTCTGCGGCGTTATTTACATGCCGCGGGCTTTTATATTTCCCGTGAAACGTTAACGCCGGAGAACGGGCATTTTTATGCTGCCATTGACGCGCGCCCGGGCACGGAGCCGGCCTATACGGACGCGGGCTACCGCTTTGGAGCAAGGCTCCTTGAAAGCAAGGACGCCGGCTTATTGATTTTACTTAAAAGGGAAGAAGCAAAAATAAAAAAGCTTATTTCCGGTTTTCAAAAAAAATCTCCCCCCGCCGCGCTTATAAAAAGTTACGAAACCGTACAGGCGGCCCTTGATAATTTTAATTAAAAAGAACATAATAAGTGTAAGAACGACACATGGGGGATTACATTGAAAAAAACAATTACACTTACCGCGGTTTTATTAATAATTATATTCGTATCCGGAGCGGGTTATCCGGATTTTGACGCTTTAACCCATCCCGACACAGGGGTGCTGAGCGGCGGGGGCAGCCAGCCCGGCGCGTTGGTTTTTGACACCTTGCACGGCGTATCGCCGGCGATGTACAATGAGGACGGCGTTTATAATATATCGGCGGTTTTTCCAAAAACCGAAAGCGGCGAGATAAACCGCGATATTTTAGCGTATGTACAAGGTGAAATAGACTATTTCAAGTCCTTGGCGGAAAGCGGCGGGTTTGAGATGCGCTATGAGGCGCGCTCTTACAACCGGCTTCTGGTAAGCTTCAAGATAACCGCCGTCGGCTGGAACGGGGAGGGCGAGGTTGTGTTAAACCGCGCAAGGGGCCTGGCCTACGACCTCCTCACCGCAAACCGCCTTGTACTGGGCGACTTGGTGGACGGCGGCTTCGGTTTCGAGCTTGCCGGGAAGGAGTTTAATTCCTTTGCCTTTGATACGGAAAACCTCTATCTATATCTGGATACTGAGATTATAATGCCAATTTCCGAATTTGGCAAGTTTTTCCGCGCCGCTGATTATTACACGAACATCACCGCCGGCGCGGGCTTCGCGGAAAACACCGCCGAGGACGCCCACTTCCCGGCCGACGCGTCCTTACCTCCGGGATGGCGTAAAATCAACCCTCTCCTGGATTTGTTCGAGGAAAAGGTGAAACCGGCGTTCCAAGATAACAAAAAATACATCGCGCTGACCTTTGACGACGGCCCCTGCCGCAGCGTAACCACGCGGATACTGGACGCCCTTGCCGAGTACGACGCAAAGGCGACCTTCTTCGTGCTGGGCCACAAAATCCCCATTTTGCCGGATATTGTCGAGCGTATGTTCCGCGAAGGCCACAGCGTGGGCAACCACAGCTACAACCACAGGCAGCTTACCCAGGTGACGTCATCGCAAATGAACTGGCAGATACTGGAAACAAACCGGTTGATTGAGTCCATCACCGGCTCCCAGGTTATTTTACTGCGCCCGCCTTACGGCGACTCAAACTCCCGCATTACGGATTTTGCCAAAAGCCTTGACATGTCCATTATCACATGGGATATCGACCCGAGGGACTGGACGAATTCCAACGCGCAAAGCATCGCGGACCACATCGTCCAGCGCGCGCAGGACGGCAGCATCATCCTTATGCACGATGTCTACGAATGGACGGCGGACGCCGCCGAAATCGTCATAAAAACCCTCAGCGAAAAGGACTTTGTGTTTGTAACCGTTGAAGAATTGATCAACATGAATGACGGGCTTGTGCCGGGGGTCACTTACAGAAGCGGCAAAAGCACGGCGAGGTAGGCGTATGGACGAACTTCTGATAACACTGAAGGTTTTAAAGGAAATTCTGGAGAAAAAGCAGGAAGCGCTGCTGGGCGTACTCAATATCTCCCAAAACCAGGAAACCATCATGCAAAGCCCGCCTTCGCCGGAACGCGCCATGTTCTTCGCGCGGACAACCGCCGAAAAGCAGAAGCATATCGACGGCATCCTGGAGTACGACGAGGTATTCCAGCGTATGTTCGATACCGTTAAGCATGAGCTTGAATATAGAAAAGATGAGTGCGGCGAAGATATAATCCAGCTTCAAGCCCTTATCAGCAGGGTTCTGGAGCTGGATATAGCCATACGCGCCGAGGAATTGAAAAACGGAAACCTTTTCCCCGCCGCGCCCGATTCCGCCAAAGCCCGCACCCCCGCATTCCGCCGCCAAACCCTGGACGCGCTGAACAAACATAAAAAGCATATCTAAACATAAACTTAATTGGATTTATGCCGTATATCATTAAAAATAGGATGGAGTGAATAAAATGGGTTTCTTTACATTGGTTATGATTGTAGGCGTTGTGGGCGTTACATGGTGGGGCATCGGAAACGTGGTAAGGATCGGAACCAGATACAGCGAGAATATGGAGCGCATCAAGCGCGGCTATCCCACGCTTGAGGGACACACGACAAAATCTTTGCCGGGCGGGGCAAAGGACGCCGGTTACATAGATATGACCGAGGAACCGGACGTCCGTTATCCCGGAAGCAATTAACTGATAGTTACAGGGGGTTCAAAATGTTTTTCTTCGGAACCGGTTGGTGGATGATGGTTTTCGGTATAGGTTTTTTTATACCGATAACGGCGATTGTGATGGATAGCATGAAGAAGATGTATGTTACGCGGGCGAACACGCAGGTGCAAATGCTCCGGCATCAGGAAAATATTGAGCGCTTACGCGGCGGGTATCCGCCGATTGACGATAAGGGACGGGAAGTAAAGGCGCTTAAATCCGCCGAGGTAATTGATATGACGGCCCATGAACCGGATTATTCGCCGGAAACACGCCGGGGGAATTAGTTTGTCCATTTATTAAGGAGGCGGAAAAATGTTCTTTGCAGAGCCATGGGCTTTAGTTGCCATACTAGCCTTTACGATACCCATCACGGCGATAATTGTTGACGGAGTAAAAGGCATTCATCAAATGCGCTTAAAACAATTGCAGCATGAGGAAAACATAGAACGGCTGCGCAACGGCTACCCGCCTGTCGAGATCGGTAAGAAGCGCGGTAAAAGCCGCAAGCACGAGGAAATCATCGACATGACCAACAGCGATGATTCAGAGATTCCTCAAATCAAGCAAAATAATTAAGCTTACTAATTAATTAAGCTTACTAATTAATCACGCCCGCATAGAATAGATAGAGATTCTATACGGGCGTGATTTTTTATGATAGATTGGTTTATAAACTTAAACCCTGTTTTGCAGGCATTGTACGCCACACTTTTCACATATCTCGTAACGGCGCTGGGCGCGGCGCTGGTTTTCTTCTTCAAGTCAATGAACCAAAAAATCCTGGACCTGATGATGGCCTTTGCCGCCGGCGTAATGATAGCCGCGTCGTTCTGGTCGCTTCTTGACCCGGCCATACAGCTTTCGCATGAGCTTGGCATAAACGCGTGGTTTATATGCGTCACGGGCTTTATCGCGGGCGGCTTACTCGTAATCGGGGCGGACTTGATGCTCTCCAGGGCGGCAATTATCCAATCCAAGGGCACGACTTACAAACGCTCCATCCTGCTAGCCTCCTCCGTAACGCTCCACAACATACCCGAGGGCATGGCGATAGGCGTGGCGTTCGGCAGCGTCGCAATCGGCCTGGAGGGCGCGACGTTAATGGGCGCGATACTTCTGGCCTTCGGCATCGGCTTGCAAAACTTCCCCGAGGGCGTCTGCGTAGCCCTGCCGCTCCGCCGCGACGGCGTTTCCCGCGCGAAAAGCTTCCTTATAGGCCAGGCCTCCGGCATCGTCGAACCCATAGCCGGCGTTTTGGGCGTCCTGTTCGCAATGACGATGCGCAGCGCGCTGCCCCTCGCCCTGTCCTTTTCCGCCGGGGCAATGATCGCCGTCGCGTGTTCGGAGCTTATCCCGGAATCATATAAAGATAACAAAATAGTAGCGGCAATTGGCGTTCTTCTGGGGTTCTGCGTGATGATGGCGCTGGATGTGGCGCTGGGGTAGGGCAGGGGTTTAAATTAATAGCCTAAATCGCCGCTGTCAAGGATTACGGTGAACGGCCCGTCGTTCACAAGGCTTACGCTCATCATCGCGCCGAAGACCCCGCGCGCGGCACGGGCGAACAAACCCTCGCACACATCGGCGAAATATTCGTACAGCTCACAAGCCTGCCGGGGTGAACCGGCGCCCGTAAAGCCGGGGCGGTTGCCTTTTCTGCAATCCGCGTACAGGGTGAACTGTGATATCACAAGAATCTCCCCGCCGACATCGGCCTGGCTCAGGTTCGTTTTACCGTTTTCATCCGCAAAAACGCGCAGCTTCGATATCTTCTCGGCCATTTTTGCGGCAATTTCCCTGGTGTCGTTTTCCCCCGCGCCAAGCAGCGCGACGAAGCCGGGCCCGATTTCGCCGACCACCGCGCCGTCCACGGTTACGGATGCCTGTGATACCCGTTGCAATACAATGCGCATTATTTATTCTCCTGTTGTCAATATGGCGGTTGAGTATGCGGGTGATTGCAATTATTATTTTAATATATCCTCGCCAAAGAATTCGTGAATTTCCCTGAACAGCTCTACAATCTGCCCGTACGCCCTTTCGTAAAGAGCAAGCCATTCGTTATGCCGTTCGGATTCGGGGTCATCCGGGGCAAGCTCCTCCGGGACTCCGTATTTATCCACATAAGCGCTGCTGATGATATTCTCCCCTGTCGTCCTGTCCATTAAGCCCAGCCTGTAGGTCCATTTCCGGGGCTGAATAGACAGGCTCACCCTGACATCCGGCAAATCGGGTTTGACAATGGGGAAGCCGTCAAACTCCCCGCCCTCTATAAACCCGTCGTTTATCGACTCCTGCACTATAATATTGCCCCCGAAATCCAAATACACATAAGATATTTGATAATTGTAGCCGGTTCCTTGATAATCATGGTATGTATACATGGTCCAGCGGCCGTCCCTCGAAGGGTTTTCCGATGAAAAAAAGGAACCCTTCGTAAGCTCTGACGCGTCTAATCTGTTTATGAACGGTTTAAATCCGGTTTGTACATAATGAAGCCACACTAAGTTGTATATGCCGAATACAACCGCGATAAGCAGGATGAAGATAATTATGGTTTTAGCGGCAAACCGCTTTGTTAGTTTAAATATTGTAATCGCCTCGCTTAATAATATTATTTATTTTTTCAGCGCATATCTCCGGGCTGCGGACAATTAAGTTATACCGCCCTTCCGCTGAACGGATGGATAGTCCCCATCTGTGTTTCTTCACAGACCTTATATCATCATATCTAAGCGCGAAGTTATGCATCTTTGGCCGGAAGTCCCAAAATTTGAATCCATAACCCTCAATGCCGTTGTCATAGATATGTATCTCGCTCCTGCCGATGGCCTTCCCTGCTGCGCTGGCGAGGATGACTATAAGGATAGCAAGAACCAGTAAATCCGCAAAAAACGGAAATGACGGCAATTCGTCCCATAACCGATAGAATTGATTTCGGATTTGCCAGTTGTTCCAACGGCTGTAGAATGTTAAGCCTAAGCTTATCAGAGATAAGATTGCCGCAACCCACTGCCGTTTTATTAAAGTATGATTTTTGCCGGAATCAGTGAACAGTAATTTTTTAGTATCGTTCATAACCTGCCTCTAAATATAAATTTACTGATTCATTTATTAAGCTGGTTTTGCACACTCAGCTTAACGGCTGCGGGGTTGAACGGCTTTGGTATAAAGCCCGCGGCGCCTAACGCCAGGCCCTTTTCCTCGGCCTCTGGATTATCAAGCCCCGTAATGAAAATAACGGGGATGTCCTTGGTTGTTTTGGAATCCTTCAGCGCGGCGATCACGTCGTATCCGTCCATATCCGGCATGATAATGTCAAGCAAAATAACGTCCGGCGTGAATTCCTCAGCCGTCTCAATGGCGGCCTGCCCGTCGCTTGACGCGTAAACGGTGTAATCCTGGCCCAATATGCTCCGTAACATGCTGATATTCGATCTTTCATCATCCACGATCAAGACGCTGTTCTTTTTCTCCCCATCCATAGCCAAGTCCCTCATTCATTCATATTTCAACGGAATTGATTTGTTTTAAAAGGCCTTTCAAAGCCTTTCAAAGTTATACATATTACGTCCGCTATGTTTGGATTTATACAGCATTTCGTCGGCGCGCTTAATGAAATTCCCGGCGGTATGGGTATGCTTTACGTTGTCCGTCACAAACCCTATGGAAAATGTCACATGATCCGCCACCGCGCTGGTTTTATGGGGGATGGCGCGTTCCCGTATGCCGGCAAGCAATCTTTCCGCGACTATACGCGCGCCGTTTTCATCGGTGTTCGGCAGAACGATCACAAACTCCTCGCCGCCGTACCTCGCCACGAAATCGTCGGCCCTGGGCACGTTTTTGCTGAGGAGGGCGGCGACGGCTTTAAGGCAGTCGTCCCCCGCGCTGTGACCGTAGGTGTCATTATAATCCTTGAAAAAGTCTATGTCAATCATCATCAGGCTCAGTACGCTGCCCGAACGCGACAGGGATTTAATTATACGCAAAATAGTCTCGTCAAAGAACCGCCTGTTGTATATGCCGGTCAGCCCGTCGAAGAATAGTTTCTCGTTTTCTTCCTCAAGCTCGCGTATCTTGGTCAAATCCCTGAAAATCACGCCCAGGCTGTTCTTGTCCCTTTGGAAAACGGAAACAGTCAGTATGCGCTTTTCGCCGCACTTGCGGAAAATGTCGATTTCAAACTGCACGGGCTCGCCGCGCATCGCGTTGGGGATATGCTTCTTTTTCAGGTCGTCAAGCGTGTCCTCCGCGAAAATGATGCCAAGCCCCTCCGTGAAGAGGTCGTTCTTCGTATAGCCGGTAACGGTGGAAACCGCTGGGTTAACATATTCCACGGCGGCGTCCGTTGTGATGGACAGAACCAAATCCGGGGTGTTCTCAACAATGGAAAACTGGCGCTCCATGGCGTCCCGCTCAAAAACGCCGGAGAATATGTCGGCTATAAGAGCGGCCAGGTTCAATTCGCTCCCGCTCCACTCCTGCCCTTCGTCTTCCCTTGAAAAATCAAGAACCGCGCACATTTTTCCCTTAACAAAGATAGGCCTTGTGACGTAATTGCCGAAGCCCGTGCGGTAGGGCGCCATTGCCGCCGCAAAGGAGGGGTATTGGGAATGCGCAATGCCCTCGCTGTCCGTTTTAAGGCTGCCGATAATCGAAACAAGCGGTTCATTAAGCTCAATCCTTGTGCCGATTTGCGTCACTAAATCCAGCTCGGGCAGCATCCACTCGCTCTGGCAGATAAGGACGTTGTCGTCAAATTTATATAAAAGCACCTGCGCCGCGTCCATAAACAGGCCGACTACCCTGAGGGTGTCCGCGAACAGCGAATCAATATACGCGTCGGAAAGGAAATTATGCGATATCTTCGTCATCAGCACCTGCTGCCGGAACTGCTCGATAAGCTCTATCTGGTTCCTTACCCTCAGCTTAACGATGGCGGGGTTGAAGGGTTTTGGAATATAATCCGACGCGCCTAAGCCCAGGCCTTTTTCCTCCGCCTCGGAATTATCCAGCCCCGTGATGAATATAACCGGGATACCCTGCGTTTTTTCGGAATTTTTCAGCACCTTAATCACATCGTACCCGTCCATATCGGGCATGACGATGTCAAGCAGAATGAGGTCGGGCACGAACTCTTCCGCCGTGGCAACGGCGTCATGCCCGTCGGTTGACGCGTAAACGGTATAATCCGCGCTCAGCATGTTCCTGAGCGCGCTGATGTTCGACCTCTCGTCGTCAACAATCAGGATGCTGTTTTTCCTTCTGGCGTTCATGATCCGATTCCCCACTCTTTTTTTACATTGACGAGTTCTTCAATGGCCTGCCTGAACTTGAACCTTTCAATATGGTAAACAAGGTCTTCCGCGCCCGGTATTGTGCGGATATCGTCAAGAAGGTCCTCAACTTCGGGATTTTTGTTGAGCAGCAGCGGTTCCAGCTTATCAAGTATCTCCCGCACCTTCGCCGCGTCGCCGATTTTACCGGCGCTTTTCGCCGCCGCCTCTAAAAGCAGCGGCGCAAGCCTTTCAAGCACCGCTTTAAGCTCGGATTCAAAAACGTCCAGAAGCTCCTCGCCAATCCGGTAAGAGCCGTCTTTAAGCACGCCCTCAACCGCCGCCGCCGCTTGCTGCAGCGGCTTCTCTCCGATCTGCCCCGCGCAGCCCTTTAATGTGTGGGCCAGCCTGTGGGCGGTCTTTATGTCGCCCTTGGCGACGGAGGTTAAGATATCCGTGAAGGCGGTTTGGTTATCCTGCGCGAAGTTGAGCTTCAGCTGCCTTAACAGCTTCTCGTCCTCTTCGGACTGCTTGCCTGCGTCTACGGCGGTATAACTCACCACGGGCAGGTATTTTGCCAGGCAGCTCCATAATTCATGCGTGGTAAACGGCTTGCTGACGGTATCGGACATTCCGCTGATTTTATAAAGCTCCAGGTCGCTGGGCATCACGTTGGCGGTCAGCGCCACAATCGGCGTTTTTACGTCCAGCTCGATAATCTTGGAAACGGCTTTAAGTCCGTCCATCACGGGCATCTGTATATCCATGAAAATCAAATCGAACAGCTTTTCGCCGCTCCTTATGCGGCTTGTGATAAAGTCCACGCCCTCCTTGCCGTTATGCGCCACGGCGTATTTCAGTCCAACCCTCTCCAAATGGTCGCATAGTACTTTCTGGTTCAGGCTGTTGTCCTCGCATATCAGGATTTCGCCGGCGAAGCCGGGCTTTTCATGCTCCAGGCGGGATAAATCCAGGGGCGGCTCGGCGCCTGTTCCGCCGGACGTCTCAAACGTAAGCCCGAAGCTGAACCTGCTGCCCGCGCCGACGGTACTCTCCACGCTAAGCGCGCCGCCCATCAGCTCCAGTATGTTTTTCGTTATCGCAAGCCCCAGCCCCGTGCCGCCGAACTTGCGCGTAGAGCTGTCGTCCGCCTGCACAAAGGGCTCGTATATCATAGTGATCTGCTCGGGGCTCATGCCTATGCCTGTGTCGTTTATCTCAAACAGCACCGAAATGGCTTTGCCATTGTCGCTTATTACGGACACCAGAAACTCAATTGCGCCGTCGTTCGTGAACTTTACGGCGTTTGACAAAAGGTTCATCAGCACCTGGCGCAGCCTGGCCGGGTCGCCTTTCAGCCGCCTCTCGATAGCCGGCTCCATGCGGAAGCTTATGGAAAGGCCCTTTTCCATGGCCTTGGGGGCGGCTTTGGCGCGGCAGTAATCATATATTTCATTGAAGTCGAAGGGGATGCTTTCCAGAGCGATCTTACCCAGCCCCATCACGGAAATGTCCAGGATATCGTTGATGATATCCAGCATCCATCCCGCGCTTTGCTTAATGCTTGCAAGGTAGCCCGCGGTTTTCTCGGAGATCTCGTCAAGCAGCGCAAGCTCCGAGAATCCGATAATACTGTTCAGCGGCGTCCGCGTTTCGTGGCTCATATTGGCGATGAAAACGGATTTCGTCCTGTTGGCGGCTTCGGCGATTTCAAGGGCGGCGCGCAGCTTTTCCCTGCTTTCCTCAATTTCCGCCGTGCGCTCCGCAACCAGGTCCATCAGGTGGTCGTTGTAGTTGATAAGCTCCTGCCTCTGCATAACCAGCGAAAGGTGCAGCTCCAGACGCTTCAGTAAAAGGGGCGCGGAGAAGGGGATTGTGATATAATCCACCGCGCCGAGGGACAGACCGAACAGCTCGGCGGCGGCGTCCGTCCGCGCGGTAAGGAATATAACCGGAATATCCTTCAATTTTTCCCGCGACTTTATCTCCTGTATAACCTCATAACCGTCCATTTCGGGCATTTCAACGTCAAGGAGGATCAAATCCGGCATTTCGCCTTCAAGCATATTCAGCGCGGTTTTCCCGGAATTGGCCGTCACGACGTCATAGGCGCCTATAACGGCGCGCTTCGCCATTTCCATCTTTACAATGCTGTCGTCCACTATGAATATCTTTTTCCTCATTCAATCCCCCTGCCTTTCTTTATCCTTGCCAGTTCCTCCAGCGCGTCCTTGAACTTAAACCGCTCTATGTGCTTTACAAGGCCCCCCGCCTCCGGTATCCGGTTGATATCGTCCAGCATATCCTCACAGTCCGGGTTCCTGTTTATAAGCATCGGCTCAAGCTTTTGGATTATTTCGCGCACAAGCTCCGCGTCGGTGGTCTTAACCGTGTTCTTGGCGCCGGCCTCGGCCAAAAGCGGCGCCAGCTTCTCAAGGACGGCTTTCATTTCGTGCTCAAGGCTGTTCAGATGCTCCTTGTTAAGCAGGTTACGGCCTTCCTCCAGCATCGCTTCCGCCGTCACCGCGGCGGCTTGCAGCCGCCTTTCGCCAATCTGCCCCGCGTTTGACTTTAACGTGTGGGCCAGCCTGTGGGCGGTCTTTATGTCGCCGTTGTCCGCGGCTTCCTTGATTTTGGCGCATATGTCCTGATTGTCCGTCACAAAGTTCAGCTTCAGCCTCTTCAGCATTTTCTGCTCTTCGCCGGATTGGTTCTCCCGGTCTGTCTCGGAGTAGCTCTCCACGGGGATATACTTCACAAGGCAGTTCCACAGCTCCCGGGACGAAAAGGGTTTGCTCACAAAGTCAAACATCCCGCAGGACCTGTAAAGGTCAAGCTCGTTGGTCATCGCGTTGGCGGTCAGCGCGACAATCGGGGTTTTTACCCCCAGCGCGGTGATTTTGGACGCGGCCTCCAAGCCGTCCATAACGGGCATATATATATCCATAAAAATCAAGTCGAACGGATTTTCGCGGTTTTCCCAGCGCTTGGCAACGAGGTCAACGCCCTCCTTGCCGTCGTAGGCCACAACGGTTTTCAGGCCCACCCGCGCCAGATGGTCGCAGATAACCTGCTGGTTCATGCCGTTATCCTCGCACACAAGAACCTCGCCCTTGAAATTAGGCTTCTCGAATTGCTTTACCGAGATTGTATCGGGCGCATCGGTGTCATCGCTGTCAATTAAATCAAACGTCAGCTCGAAGCCGAACTTAGTGCCGGCGCCTACCATGCTCTCCACGCTCAGGGAGCCGCCCATCAGCTCGATAATATTCTTCGTTATCGCAAGCCCCAGTCCCGTGCCGCCGAACTTGCGCGAAATGCTGGTGTCCGCCTGCATAAACGGCTCAGATATCCGCGACACATGCTCGGGCGTCATGCCGATGCCGGTGTCCTTCGCCTCAAAGCTTAACGTCACTCTTTCGCCGTCGTTGCTTTTAACCGACGCGGACAGCTTTACAATGCCGCTGTTCGTAAACTTGACGGCGTTGGACAGCAGGTTCAGCACAACCTGACGCAGCCTGACAGGGTCGCCCATGGTCTTTTTGCCGGGAACCGGCTCTGCACAGCAATGCAGTATAAGCCCCTTTTCCGCGGCTTTCGGCAAGACCGACTGCCTGCAATGCTCGAATATCTCCGGCATGTCGAAGGGTATATGCTCCAGTTCGACCTTGCCGGATTCGATCTTTGAAATATCCAGGATATCGTTGATGATGTTCAGCAGCCAGTTCGCGCTTTCGCGTATATTGTTAAGGTAATCCCTCGCTTTGACGTGGATGTCATAATCCAGCGCAAGCTCCGAAAAACCGAGGATGCTGTTCATGGGCGTCCTTATTTCATGGCTCATGTTCGCCAAAAAGATTGATTTGGCTTTGTTCGCGGTTTCAGCCGCGTCACGGGCGGCGCGCAGGCTCTCCTGCGTGTTCTCCATCTCGACAAGGTACTGATGGCGGCTTATCGCGCTTGCCAGCATAAAGCACACCGATTGCAGGATAGCGATCTCATCCTCCGCGAACTCCCGCTCCCTCGTATGGTCGTCAATGTTGAAGAATCCCCAAAGCCGGTCGTTTATAAACAGGGGTATCAGCACGACGGTCTTAATCTTAAAGGCTTCCAGAAATTGCCGGTCGCTTGGAGGAAGCTTTGAAACGGGCCCGCAGATATATTCGCCGTGCTGGAATTTCTTTATCCAGCCGATTTTGTCCGCGCAGGGTAATTCCGCGCCCAGGGGCAGCACCCTCAGCTGCCTGCCCAGCTCGTTGCTCCAATTATAGGTATGGACGGCATAGGGTTCGCCGTCCGCGGACTCCAGCTTCCAGATATGGATACAGTCGGCGTTTACGGCGTTCCCTATAAGGTCAAGGCTTTCCATAAGCGGGCCCGCGATATCCGCGCCGTTATCCGCGTTCAGCAGCAACTCCGCGGCCTGGTTGATTGCCTGCATGGTATCGTCCCGCTGCTTGATACCCTTCATCATCTTGTCATGCTCGCGCATATCGCGGGTATATCCGATAACGACGTCCTCATCGCCGTATTTTGCCTTGACAAGGGTAATTTCGGCGGGCAGGGGCGCGTCGTCCTCGGGTATCCTGTGCATCCAGTCAAAGACGCATTGGCCTTCCTCAAACGCCTGGTTCACAAGCCGCGCCAGCTTATCGTGCGAGAGCTGCCCGTCGGGCTGGTATAAGGGGGAGCACTCCGGCATATACCGGACGATGTATTCCGCCTTGTTGTTAAAGCCGAACAGCGTTACGCCCACTTCGTTGCAATCTATGGTTTTAAGGCTCCTGTCCCATATCTGGGCGCACATAGGCGGCGTATCCAGCATCAGCATGGCGCGCTCGTTGGCATCGCGCATTTTGCCGATGGAATCCTTTATTTCCGATATATCGCTCAGCGCGCCCGCGGCGCGGACGGGATTGCCGTCCTTATCGCGGATGGTTTCGCCGTAAGCCCGATAATACGAGTACCCGCCGTTTTTCCTAAGCAAACGGTACTCCGCGTCATAGGGCGTTTTGCCCGTTACGTCAAGCAAATGCGCCGTGAAGGCCTCAAGGGTTCTTTCCCTGTCGTCCGGATGCAGCAAACCGCTCCAGCTTCCCAGCACATTGGGGAAGTCGCCTTCGCCGGAGTATCCCAGCATTTGCCGGAGGTCGTTTGACCACATAAAGGCATTTGCGGGGTTAACCGGGTCGTCCTTCACGACCTCCATGTCCCACAAGCCTATCTTCGCCGCCTTTACAACAAAGTTCAGCTTCGCAAGCTGAGCCTCGTTCAGCTCATTCATATTTTCAAGACGGCGCTCTATAACCCCCGATATAGCCCTTGCCAGCACAACGGCAGCCACCAGCATAAACAGCGTTATAAGCGCGCCGTTCATGACGAGCGGCAGTATTTTACCCGTATCCTCCGCCGTATAATGCCCGGCGAAGACCGTCCCGGCGGCCTCGCCGCCCGTGTGCGCTGCGCTGTTCAATTCCCGGTTGAAAAGCAATATGGACGAGATCAGCACGGCTGCGCCGCATCCGACCGTTAACGCAATCATTGGAATAAGAATTCTTTTTCTGATACTCATAACTGTCTTCTCCCGAAATATCAACAAAAACATCCCGTGGGTTGATATACCCGCTAGTACTCCTTCCCGTCTAAGACACTTGAATATTTGCGAGGATTTTTGTTGCAAGGCTAGGAACGAAAAACCGCGCGTACCCAAAGGTACGGAAGGTTTTTTGTGACGACGCATTGCGGCAAAAAGACCGCAAATATTCAAGTGGATTGGGCGGGGAGGAGTACTAGATACAATAATACACAATTTTCGTCCGTTGCGCAAGCCTTATACTGTTATCTCATAAAGGGCCGAGGCCTGCATAAGATAGAAAGAGAAGAATATAAATAATTACGTAATCAGGAGGTATTTCATGAGCAGGACTAAAATATTCATCGACGCCGGGCATAATTACAGCCAATTCAACACAGGGGCGGAAGGAAACGGTATGAGGGAGCAGGACATTACTTTTGAGGTGTCGTTTCTCCTTGGGGAAATATTAAAAAGTAATTTTGATATCCGTCTAAGCCGTCCAACGCTTGAAACTAATTTGGGGACCGATACTAATTCATCCATAAACGTCCGCTGGCAAATGGCCAACGAATGGGGAGCGGATTATTTCATCTCTGTCCACGTGAACGCCGGGGGCGGCACCGGCGCCGAAACCTTCATAGCCGCCACGAAACCGGATGACAGAGCGTTTGCGCTGGCTGTTAACGATACATATGCCGCCGCTATGAATTTGCGCAACAGGGGCGTTAAGTTAGACACGGAGTCCAATGCGGGCTCTTTAAGCGTTCTGCGGCATACCGACATGCCCGCGATTATGATAGAGCTTGCGTTTATCGACAGCCCGCCGCAGAACCCCGATGTCCAAATATTAAGGGACAGGCGGGCTGATATGGCGGCGGCATTGGCAAAAGGTATTAATCAGTATTTGGGCTGAGATAATCAAAAGATATCCGGCCGGCAGTAAATAAATACTTGCAAAAATGTAATGTATGCGCTATAATGGGGGTAGAATAACAAAGAGAGGGATGACGCAAATTCCCTATCTCAGGTGGTCAAGAGCCTTTACTTTGGATGGTTGGGGCTCTTTTCCTTTTTTCGCCGCCGCATAAGACGGTCTAATACCGGCTCTAACTTGCTTGCAAGAATAGAGCAGACGATAGACGCCAAGGCATTGGCTAAAAAGTAAAAGAATGGCACGCAGTTCACCTCCCTTCACTATATCCGGCAAATTTAAACCTGCCGGATATTTGAGAAGGGCGGGCCATTTCATTACCCTTAACCACAAAACTACAGATGAATTATAACATGAATAGGACGGGAATACAAACCGGCGAATCAGGTAGAATTAATGGAGGTTGGGAAAATCAACGTATTCTGATATATGAAAACCGCCGCAAATCGTTGATTTGCGGCGGTTTTACCATAAGCTACTGGCGAGATTTGAACTCGCGGCCTGCGCATTACGAGTGCGCTGCTCTACCCCTGAGCCACAGTAGCAATGCGGATATTATATCCAAGGAAACCCGTTTTGTCAAGCAAAATAAATAAAGCCGGGATGCTGGGTACGCCGTACCCTGCCATCCCGGCTTTATTATGTATCCTATCCCAACCCGAAGCTTACCAGCAAGGCTTTATCGACCCTATCCATCAGGTCGTCGTCCAGCCGGCAAATCTTTTCCTTCAAGCGTTTTTTGTCAACGGTGCGCACCTGCTCAAGCAGCACTACGGAATCCCTTACAAGAGTATAATCCTTGGAATCTATCTCTATGTGGGTAGGCAGTTTAGCCTTGTTTATCTGTGAGGTTATGGCGGCGCAGATGATAGTGGGGCTGTAACGGTTGCCCACGTCGTTCTGGATTATCAAAACGGGGCGCACCCCGCCCTGCTCGGAGCCTATCACCGGGCTAAGATCCGCATAAAATATGTCACCTCGTCTTATCAACATTCAATACACCTCAACATGCGCGAAACATTTTAGTTATACATATTATTCACTTCTTTCCTTTTTTGTATACATTACAGTTTTGAAAAATTATCATTGCATTCTGAATACGCTGTCGTCAAAATCCACGTTAAACTCGAAGCTCTCGAAGGTGACGGTGACGCGCTCAACGCCGTCCGGGTCGTAGATTGAAAGCTTTACGGGCTTGTGGGTGGTGTTGGACACCCACAGTTTCTCCGTCCGCAGATAGGGATGTTCGCCGGGTATCGTTGCCTCAAGTACGGTGCAAAGGCTCTCGCCCACGCTGGCGACGCTGATTGTGACCTCCTGCGAGCGCAGATAGTTTTTAACGAAAGAGGTGACAAACAGCTCAAGGCGCTCCGGCGCCTCGTCGGGCAGCACGCTGAAACGGCCCTGCACGCGGGTGTTGAACTGGGTAATCGTCTTATTGTCGCTGACGGTGATGTTGCCCGCCACGCGTTCGGGGCCCGTTACCTCGATGCGGTATTCGCCGCTCATGCGGGCCTGCTGCCTTACCTGGTATGTGTGCTGACTTTTGTTCGATATGTACGTAACAGTCGCTTCGGCCGCGTATCCGGTCATGGTCAGAAGCGCGTTCTGGATTCTTTCGTAGGCGTCGCGGTCCGCCTCTGCCTTGTTCCGGCACCCGGCAAGCCCGGCGGTGAAGAGCATCAGGCTTGCCAGAGCGATAACCGTAGTAAAACGAAATCTTTTCATTAACAGCCTCCTAGAAATAAAATGGTCTGTACTATTTATACTAGGGGCTTGGGAGATTTATACGGGATATTATAAGGCGTCAATTAAATTTCGCCGCGTTTATATAATAACTGAAAGGCTTGACTTCCCCGGCTTGCACAATTTCACCCTCGAACAGATAAACGGGCTGTAAAATGCTGTCCTCGAACTTGTACACCAGCGCGCATTTCTTTAAGTCAACCTTAGAATCCACGCAAAGGGGCGGTAGGCTGTAATAGGCCTCCCTCGTGGTAATAAGGCTGGCCTGCGCAATTTTTTCGTAGCTTAGGAGGTAATAATCGACGCCTAAAATATTACCGTACGCGTCAAGGGTAATGCTTACGGGATGGTCGCGGCAGATAAGCCCGCCTATTTCGCGGTAAAAGGAAACGGACCAGCCGCCGTCCTGGCGGGCCGCCGTGCTTACCGCGTAATCAAAGGGCAGGGAAGTGCCGATGATATATTCCAAAGCCGCGTGCAGCACGGATTCCTGATCCAAGGGGTTTGCCGAATCGCCATAAAAGGGGCCGATAAACCGCGCGATAATGCGGTTATAATATTTATTCACGTGCAGCTCGCCCTTTTCCCCCTTGAAAATGTGGAAAGCGCCCCCGTCATCCTCCTCACCGCCGCGGATAAGCGCTCCGATATCAAAGGTGTTCAGATACAGCTCCGCCTGCTCAAACTCGATATAATCGTACTCGGGTATATACAAGGATACATTTTCCGTGCCGCGCCTTGGAAAAGCGAAGCTTACGTCATAAGTGGCTTCCACCGCTTCCTTCAGCGTAGCGTCTATGGGGATTTCCAGCCGGTTTTGCGTTTGAAGGACGTACGCGCCCAGATTGCCGGGCCGTATCAGCGACCCGGCGAACAAAATCATCGCGAACGATGTCAGAAGCACTCCCATCCCGATATATAAATTCCATTTCTTATTATCCACGCGCATACCCCTTTCGATTGTTGATGTAAGGTTAGTATAGGCGGAAATTATGGAAATTTATACTCTGTTTTAACGAATATTACGGAAAAGTTCAAAACAAGCTAATGATTTTTTATTCAACCACAGAAAACACAAAAAAACACAAAGAAAGGCATGTAACCGCTGATTAATTAAACACGCTTTCGATTTCCTCTATGCTGCGGGGGATGTCCTTTGACAGGTTTTCGCAGCCGCTTTCCGTAATCAGGCAGTTATCCTCCAGACGGAAGCCGATGCCCCATTCCATGTGGTATATACCGATATCCACGCAGAACACCATGCCCGGCGCAAGGGGAGTGTCCGGGGCGACGGCCACGACGTCATGCACGTCGAAGCCGACGTGATGGGCGCCGCCGTGCCACATGTATGTTCCTATCTCGTCCCATGATTTGCACACGCCGGCATCGCGCATACGCTCGAAATTGTATTTGCGTATAATGCCGTCCACGTCGCGCATGGGCATACCGGGCTTTATTATGGAAAATAAATGCTCGGAGGTATCGTACGCGCATTGGTACAATATGCGCTGGCGTTCGCTAAACCGCCCGTTTACGGGCCAGGCGCGGCTAACGTCGGTCATTACGCTGTCCCACTTTGCCCCGACGTCGTTCAGCACCAGATCCCCGTCGTCGGCGCATCCGCGGAACGCGTTGTAGTGGATGCAGAAGTTGTTTTCCCCGGCGGAGATAATGGGCGGTGATGCCGGCAGAACCCCGTGTTTCATGAAGGCGTACTCAAGCTCCGCTTTCAGCTCGTATTCCATAATCCCGGGCCGGGCGGCTTTCATCATCGCAAGAATGCCCTCCCCGGTGACCGCTTCCGCTTTGCGCATCGCCTCTATCTCGCAGGGCTTCTTTATCAGGCGCAGAGCCTTTATATGCGGGAGCAAATCCTTTATGACAACGTGCGGGAAGCGGTCGCGGATATAGCGGGCCAGGCGGTACGCGGGGCCGTCCGGCTCATCGGACGTATATTTAAATAAGGGAAGGTAAACGATGTCATGCGCGCCGGAAGCAAGGAAACGGTCAAGCTGCCTGTCAAAATCCGGGGTATGCTTTATGTCCTGTATCCCGGAAATCCCCGACGCTTCATCCGCCTTGACGCGCCTGCCGTTCCAGCGCTCCAGCATTAAATCCGGCGGCGGGATAAACAGGGTTTCGCCCAAGCCGCCGCCGTCCCCGCCGATGCCTAACAATACCGCGTTATCCTGCTCTATGCCCGTAAGGTAAATAAAGTTACGGTCGGTAAAAAACGGATAATATTCGTCGTTTGTTTTTCTGGGAGCGGCGCCGCTGTGTACGATGGCGAGGGCTCCCTTTTCAAGGCGCGCGTACAGCGAACGCCTGTTTGCTATGTAAAATGAATTGTCCATAATTGCTCTCCTTCCTTTGATATCGCAATTCTAACAAAATAAATTAGATATTGCAATGTTTTTTGTTTATATGTTATAATGGGGAATAAGTTTGGAATGTCTTTAGGTGATTTATGAGGGTGTTCAGAAAGAAAGACCTTATAATTTTTGGAATAAGTATTATTATCGCGGGTTTATATACATACATCAGTAATCAAAATGGGTTTTTGCATAATCTAATAAATATCTTTTTCATAATCGGTATATTTCATGTTTCGATAGGGTTTTGCGTTTATGTCAGGAATGCGGGCCTGTTTAAGCTGTTTTCTTATGCGTCATATAAGCGGCAGTTCCGCAAGCACAAAAACGCCGATCCCTCGGCGCGCCCGCTTTCCATGGCTGATTACGCCCATGAATTGGCAAAAAATCCTAAAACTATGAAGGAATATTATATAATTGGCTTGCCGTTTCTTATTGTTTCTTTTGTGTTGGGGTTTGCGCAATACCAATAAATATAACAAGGAGGAAACAGAATGAATCAACGCAGTTCCCGTATTTTAGCGCTTTTCCTCACGGTGGTCATGACGCTTTCGGCGTTTGTCACCACAGTAACGGCTACCGAAGCGGCGCCGGAGCGCCTTGAGCGGCACTTGAGGCTGCCGTTCGCGCTGCCCCATACCCCGGCTACCTTCAACGTCCAGAGGCTTGAGAACGAGTACGACATGCACAGGCTTTTCTCCGCGAACCTGTACCACAGGGTGCTGTGCCCCGAACTGCAATGGACGCGCTATGTGCCCGACCTTGCCGCGGACTTCCCCAAGCAGATGGACGAGGAAGGCCTGGTATGGCAGATAGAGATCCAGCAGGGCTATACCTTTGACGACGGTAGAGTTATCGACGCCCATGTTTTTGAGTACTCCCAAAAGATGCTTATCGACCCCGTAATGCTCTGGCGCAATGAAAACGCCTGGCAGATAGTGGGCGGCTTGGAATACCTGCGCGGCGAGATCGAGTGGGATGAAGTCGAGGGCTTCAAGGTTCTCGACGATTACACCATCCAGATTACCTATACCCCGGAGGGCATACCGCAGCTGGGAGCGTTCCACGTTATGGAGAGGTATGGTGTTTTCGGCTCGGCCATTGTGCATCCCGAGTTGTACGAGTCGCTCTTTAATGAGGACCGCACCGAAAACACCTGGGGAACGACCCCGGAGCATTTCATAGCTTCCGGCGTTTACAGGATTTCGGCGTTTATGCCCGAACAGTATCTTGAAATCGAAAAGCGCGAGAACGGCAGTCCCATCTCCGACACGTTCACAGCCGACCGCATCAGCTTCTACATAGCCCCCAACGAGGACACACAGTGGATGCTGTTTGATTCCGGCCAGTTGGACCAGACCCGCGCCAACTCCAGAAGGTTTGACGAATACCCCGACCTGTTCTACTACTCTGACGCCTTTATCTACGGTATATTCCTCAATCCCTTCAGCGAATCCAACCCCATCCTTCAGGACATCAATTTCAGGCGCGCCCTGTATTGGGGTCTTGACAGGGAAAGGATCGTAAGGGCTGCATACCCCACCGCGCTGCCGCAGGCTTATCTCTATCCCAGGGCGACCAGAATGAGGGACGTTGATTTCCGTGAAAACGCCATCCAGCACCCCTACAGGGACAGCGAGGGAGCCCAGAGCATTACAATAAACGGGCATGAATTGAGTGAATTCGGATTCGAACCCGAACGCGCCCTGGCGTATTTTGAGCTGGCTTATACAGCCAACGGCAGTGTGCCTCTCTCTTTTGAAGTACAGTACACCGACGGCGGCGAAGCCGACCAGATCTGGGCGGAAGCCATTCAGGAAAGCTGGCAGAACCTGTTCGGCGCGGACCGGCTCCAGATCAACCTTGTGGCCGTGCCCTTCCAGGTAGCCCTTGACAACCTGCAGCGCACCACCATGACCTACGAAATAGTGGCGGCCCGCCGTATCTGGCAGATTATCGATAACGAGCCCTGGTGGAACACCAACTGGATAACCACCGGACACCGCGATTCCTACCCCACCCAGTACTGCGTATTGACCCCGTGGGCTCAGATTACGTTTACCGCCTTATTTGACTTGGCTTTCACCAACTTCAGGAACCAGCAGCTTAGGAATGAGATCAGCGCGATTGTCGAGCAGCTTCTGCTTAACGACCATACCTTCCTTCCCATGTACCAGACGCGCGACCGTCTCCTGTTCAGCCCCTGGCTGTCGTCCATCCTTGAAGTCGGGCATTTCGACTTCCGCGCAGGCGACTTCCAGTTCGTATGGGACGATGAACTCTACGCCGAAATGAAGGATTGGTAAAACCAAAACCGCTCGGTGGGGGAGCTAACTCCCCCGCCGGCTTTAAATATTAACTATTAATTGCTCTTTAAAGGCGTCTAGGTGGTGTGTACATGGTAAGATATACGCTGCAAAGATTAGTGGCCGCGATACTTACGTTTTTTGTGATAATGACCGTTATATTCTTCCTTATACGCGCCTTGCCCAACAACCTGATTGAATCGCTGATAAATTTTGGCGGAAGCGCAAGCGGCGGCGGGGCGGTGACACAGCATACCATAGACATAATAATGGCCAGATTCAGATGGGACCAGCCGCTTCCCGTACAGTACTTCCACATGATAACCAATTATTTGCGGCTGGATTTCGGGATTTCTTTGATACTGCGCCCGAATATGGCGGTTTATGAAGTAATGATGCAGCATCTGCCCGTTACCATACAGCTTAATTTCTTTACGCTGTTCCTGATTTTTCCGCTTGGCCTTTTTGTGGGTATAACCACGGCGCTGCGGAAGAACACCGCTTATGACCATACCGTGTCAAGCCTGTCCATTTTGTTCATATCCGCACCGTCCTTCGTGGTGGCGGCGCTGTTGCAATACTTTATCGCTTTCAAGCTGGGATGGTTCCCGATCATCCTTGCCCCCGAGCCGCAGCTGAACTGGACAAGGTTCCACTCAATGATACTGCCCATTATAGCGCTTAGCTTCTTTCCGATAGCCAATATCGGAAGGCTTTTGCGTGCGGAGCTGAGCGAGGCGCTGACCAGCGACTTTATGCTGCTTGCCCGCGCGAAGGGCCAGACATACGGCCAGGCGATAACAAGGCACGCGCTGCGCGTGTCCTGCGTGCCGTTGGTCGGTACATTTTTATATCAGTTCATATTTATGCTGTACGGTTCGCTGGTAATAGAGCAGATATTCAGCATACCGGGGATTTCGCTGATATTGGTGCGTTCCATAAATTCCCACGATTATCAGCTTACCCTGGCGATAATGTATTTTTATGTAGTCATCGGCCTGCTTGCAAGCATATTGGCTGATATAAGCCTCGGTTTTATCGATCCTCGCATCAGGATGGGGGGCAGGAAAGATGAGTAGTCCCGTTTTCCTTGAACATAACGTTCCCTTGGACGAAAAGCGCTTGAACATCCCCAAGGAGGAGTTCGGGCTTGTCGAAAGGGAAGAAGTGATATACGACGCGGAATTCAGAACGAAGAGCATTTCCTACGGCAGGGATGTGTGGATACGCTTTATGCGCAGCCCCGTCACCGTAATCGCGGCGGTTTTCGTTATCATAATCATTATTATGGGCGTCGTCGGCCCGTATATAAACGAGTACTCCCACACCATACAGCATCTGGAGCTTAACAACCTGCCGCCGCGCATACCCGGCCTGGAGCGTTTCGGTATTTTCGACGGCAGCGGCGTAAGGGAGATTCAGGCGGCAAACCTGCCGAACTGGGAGCCGTATTTAATTGAGGTGCTTGGCGAATTTGAGATGTCCAGCAGAGCGGGGTCGATTCCCGCGCTGAGGATAAGGGTAAACGAATACGCCCGCCGCGCTTTTGAATACGAACGGGAGATAGCGCGCGGCATATCCCCCGACCCAACGGACATGTACTTTTGGTTCGGTTCGGACGCGCTGGGGCGCGACCTCTTCACCAGATTGTGGCAGGGGCTACGGGTTTCGCTGATACTGGGCTTCTCCGTCGTTATGATAAACCTGACGATCGGGCTTATGGTAGGCTCCGTCTGCGGGTATTACGGCGGCAAGACCGACATGCTCTTACAGCGTGTCATGGAGGTTATCAGCAACATACCGTTCCTGCCGCTGGCTATAATCCTTATAATGTTTTGGGGCTCCGGCCTTAGGACGCTTATCATCGTATTGCTGATACAGGGCTGGATACCCGTGGCGAACAACGTGCGCGTGCAGTTTTACAGGTTCAAAAGCAGGGAGTATGTTCTGGCCTCCCGCACCATGGGCGCCCGGGACGCGCGTGTTATGTACAAGCACATCCTGCCCAACGCCGTAGGCACTATCGTCACATTCATAGCCCTCCAGGTTCCGTCCGTCATCTTCACCGAAGCTTTCCTGGCCTATCTGGGCCTGGGCATCGAGGCACCCAACCCGTCCATCGGCGTACTGCTGCGGCAAGGCCAGGTAAACCTGCTGTCCTACCCGTTCATGATCGTCTCCCCGGGCATCATTATCGTCACCCTGATGCTGGCTTTCAACCTCTTCGGCAACGGCCTGCGAGACGCGTTTAACCCGGCTTTGAGGAAATAAGGATATTTTAAGAAAGGGGTATGTGAAGTGAAAAAGGTGTTTTTTCTTGTGTTATGTTTCGTTATTATGACAACCGGCTGCGTTAGTCCGATCATCTCCGATGAAATAACTTTTGTGTATGAGGACGGCGAAGGCAAGCCGCGCGCAAGCACCCGAGACGTGAGCGTCACCGTTTGCCGGCTCAGCGAAATGGAGCTGGGCCCGATAAACTTCCCGGCGTTTATGAATGTGGGCGACCTCCATTTACTGAGTTTCTTCATCCGCAACACGGGTTTCGTACCCCTCAGAAACCTGAAAGTCACCACGGAAGGTGAAGGTTTCGACCATGCTTCGGGAATGTACATAGTCGGGAACTTCGCAATGGGCGAGGTTGATTTTTACGACGGCATAATCCTCGCAGCCGAGCCGGGCGAGCACACGCTGCAGCTCGTGGTATCTTACGATTTGGATACGGGCGAGCATGTCAGGATTGTCGAAAAGGCCACCGTTACCGTAACGGACGGTTCTGAAATGTGATATATTGTATCACGCTGCCCCCAAGGTCTTAAACCGAGGTGATATCAATCAACAACACCGAAACAATACTGGAAGTCAGGGATCTGACCATCTCCTTCAATACATACGCCGGGAAGGTTCAGGCTGTCCGCGGCATCAATTTTAATCTTTACAAGGGTGAAACACTGGCGATCGTAGGCGAATCGGGTTCGGGCAAAACGGTTTCGGCCAAGTCGCTGATCGGCCTTCTTGCGCCGACGGCGGTTATCGAAAAAGGAACCTCCATGTACAACGGCACGGACTTAACCAAGCTGACGGACAAACAATGGGATAAGTACCGGGGGCGCGAGATTGCCATGGTTTTCCAGGACCCTTTCTCGTCATTAAGCCCTATAAAAAAAATCGGCAAGCAGATTTCCGAGATTTTTACCATGCAGCACAAGCTTCCCAAAAAAGAGGCCAAGGAACGCAGTTTACAGCTTATGCGCGATGTGGGCATCCCGTTGCCGGAAAAACGCTATAACCAGTATCCGTTCCAGTTTTCGGGCGGTATGCGTCAGCGCATCGTTATAGCGATTGCCCTGGCGTCGGACCCGCAGATATTAATATGCGACGAGCCTACCACGGCTCTGGACGTAACGATTCAGGCGCAGGTTCTGTCGCTTATCACAAAATTGCAGAAGGACAGGAATATAACGACCATATTCATCACCCACGATTTAGGCGTCGTCGCGCATCTGGCCGACAGGATCGCGGTCATGTACGCCGGAAAAATCGTCGAATACGGCACCGCGGAAGATGTTTTCTACAACCCCCAGCATCCGTATACATGGAGTCTGATGGCTTCCATGCCCGATATGGACATTGAGGTTGGCGAGGAACTGTCGGTAATACAGGGATCGCCGCCGAATATGCTGCTTCCGCCCGACGGCGACGCGTTCGCGGAGCGGAACCCAAACGCGGTAAAGCTTGATTTTAAGGAGCATCCCCCTATGTTCCGGGTAAGCGACACCCATTACGCGGCAACATGGCTCCTTCATCCGAACGCGCCTAAGGTGGCGCGCCCGGCGCAGCTTGAGCGCAGGATAACGAATTCTTTACAGCGGCAAGGATTAGGGGTTGATGGCAATGGCTGAGCATAACGATATCGTGCTGGACGTAAGAGGGCTGAAGCAATATTTTACCAGCGGTTTCGGCAGGAACAAGGTGATCGTCAAGGCCGTGGACGGGATTGATTTCAAGATAAGCCGCGGGCAGACCTTCGGGCTGGTGGGCGAATCGGGATGCGGCAAAACCACAACCGGACGGACGATAATCAGGCTGTATAAACCCACTGACGGTGATATTTACTTTAACGGCGAGCTTATCTCTAAAAAGCTAAGTTATGAGGAGCGGCAAAAGGTTACACAGGGCATCCAGATGATATTTCAAGACCCCGTATCCTCCCTTAACCCCCGTATGACAATCAGCGAGATTGTGAGGGAGGGCTTGATAATTAATAAGCTTGTAAAAAACAATAATGAGCTGTCCAAACGCGTTATGGACATTCTGCGTATCGTTGGCCTGCAGGAGGATCACATGACCCGATACCCCCACGAGTTTTCCGGAGGACAGCGGCAAAGGATAGGCATAGCCCGCGCCCTTATCTCCAACCCAAGCCTCATAATAGCCGATGAACCCGTATCCGCGCTGGACGTTTCAATCCAGGCCCAGGTGCTGAATCTGTTGAACCGGCTGAAAAAGTCCATGGGCCTGACGATCCTGTTTATCGCCCATGACCTGTCCGTGGTGAAATATTTCTCGGATTATATAGGCGTAATGTATTACGGTAAAATAATGGAGATGGGCAAGCCCTCCGACATCTACGAGAATCCCGTCCATCCCTATACCAGAGCGCTGCTGACGGCTATTCCCATACCCGACCCGGCCTATCAGAAAGGCCGTTCGTTCATTACCTACGACCCCTCCGTCCATGATTATTCCACGGAAAAACCCGTGATGCATGATCTGGGCAACGGTCACCTGGTCTACGCCTCCGAAAGCGAAATCGCCGGGTACAAAACGGAAGGGATAATAAAAGGATAATTTATATTTTCAACCACAAAAAGCACAAAAACACACAAAATAAACCCTGTAAACATTTAATATTCAAACAATGGTTTTTTTTGTGTTTTTTTGTGCATTTTGTGGTTGAAAAATATGTTTAATCATTTTATTGTATCTAAACTCCCTTAAAAGTAAACGTAAATAAAACAGGCTCACCCGACGGTAGCAGATGCTCCGGGTGGGTTCTGGCGCCCCAGCCGTTGTCGCCGGCAACGCCCATCTGTTTCATCATCGCGCGGACCACGGTATAATGAACAGGCGGCAATTCATGGGGATGGGCGGCGTTTTCCAGCTCGAAGGGCGTGTACGGCAGCGCCGAAAATTCCATTGAACCGGCGCGGAACAGTAAACCGCGCCCACGTCTGTCCGTGACCCTTGCCCAGCGCACATCCGTTTTATTACCCGTCTCCTGCGGAATAATGTAGCTGGCCATGCAATCAGCGACGCTGCTTCTGTAAACGCCCAGCTTCGCGCCGGATTTACGGTCGCAATAAGATTCGGCCGGGCCGTTGCCGTACCATTCCAGATTGTCCAGGTCGGCGGGCAGTTTCATTAATAAGCTAAACTCCGGCATGGGGCCGAGTTCGGCGGGCGGTTCGCAGAAAAGCGTAACATCCACCGTGCCGTCCCCGTGTACGCAGTACGCCACATCGCAGGATGTTTCGGGGTTGGTAGGCAGATAATATGTGTATGTTATACGTATGGCATCACCCAACCGGTCTACACGCGGGTTATCGGCTTTTATTCCGGCGGGCGGCCTGTGGCTGGCATACCGGCTGGCCAGAAGCCATTGACCGTGCCGCGCGGGCATATCGTTGCCCTTGTCGTTGGGCGTTGGAGCGCGCCAGAAGTTGGGTTTGGGAATGGCGCCGATATACTCAGCTCCGGCATAACGGTAGGAAACAAGACCTCCGTGCAGCTTTGAGAACAATACGCTGAAATGATCCCCTCTGAAGCCGTAATTCTGCCAGCCCTCGATAAATTCGGGGGATTTTGCGCGGTACGGCGCATTCTTCACACAGTTCCTGACAACATGCGCATACTGACCGAAGGCTGTTTCAAAGCCTTTTTCCGCCCAAAGTGTATCCCCTTTCAAATGGAACGACACGGTAATCACGTATTCGCCGGGTTCCCCGGGCATTTCCAGCGGAAGGGCGTATTCCTGCCGGGACAGGGGCGGGACGCTTGTTTCCAGGGTCGTCTTAACCAGCAGCCGCCCTTCTTTCTCCAATGTTACAAAACAATTAAAATCCTCTGTATTTGTAAAGAGACAGCGGTTATTTATCTCAACGGAAGCCTCGCTGACGGTAATTTTGATCCCTTGGTAGAGGAATTTGACTTCCTGCATCATCGGCGTGGGGCTTCGGTCGGCAAACATTATGCCGTTTGCGCAGAAATGCGCGTCTGTGGGGCGGTCGCCGAAATCGCCGCCGTATGCCAGAAACTCCTTGCCGTACCGGTCTTTCTTCCACATGGTCTGATCCACAAAGTCCCAGATAAACCCGCCCTGGTACAGGGGTTCCTTCTCGGCCAGCTCCGTGTATTTATAAACCGCCCCGAATGAGTTTGACATGGCGTGGGCGTATTCGCATAAAATGTATGGTTTGCCGCGATTTTCCCTAAGATACGCCTCAACCTGCGCGGCGGGGGTATACATTGTGCTGACCATGTCGGTGGTGTCCGGGTAGCGCGGATCCCAATGCACGCCCTCGTAATGGACAAGCCGGGAGGGGTCCAGGCGCCGGAACAACTCCGACATTTCCAAGATGTTTTTACCGCCCAGTGATTCGTTTCCGCAAGACCAAATCAACACGCAGGGATGGTTTTTATCCCGCTGGTATACGCTGTTTACCCGATCCAGAAGGTTGTCCCGCCATTCGGGCAAGTCGCCGGGCACGGCTTCCTCCAAAGTTAGCTTGCCCTGGTTTACGGCGTCCCAGCAGCCGTGGGATTCCAGATTGGCTTCGTCTATAACGTATAGCCCATATAGATCGCACAATTCATATACAAACGAGTTGTTGGGATAGTGGCTGGTGCGCAGGGCGTTGATATTTGCGCGTTTCATGGCGATTATATCTTTCTCGGTCTCTTCGCGGGTTACGGCGCGTCCTGCGCTGGGGCTGAACTCATGCCTGTTAACGCCCCTGAACTCTATGCGTTTGCCGTTAATGCACATCAAGCCGTTTTTCAGCTCAAATTTACGGAAGCCTATGGTTTGGCGGATAAATTCGTGGACATTGCCGTCTTTGAGAAGCTCTATTTCCAGTTCGTATAAATGAGGGTGTTCCGCGCTCCATAATAGGGGATTTTCTACATTCAAGCTGATGGTAAAGCCGTTATCCGGGCCTAGCGCTTCACGAAGCGCCGGGCAGCTTGCTTGTACGGGTTGTTGGAGAACGCCGTGCTTCAATGTCAGCTTAACCTCGTCAATCCCTTTACTGACGCAGGATACGCGTAATTCCGCTTTGTTTAGATCATCGTTTAGGATGGTTTCGGCTTTCAGGTCAAAGATGTGTGCGGGCGGCGCGGCGTAGAGTTCAACATCCCGGAATATTCCGGAAAGGCGTATGAAATCCTGATCCTCGATCCAGCAGTTTCCGCTCCATTTAAAGACCTGAACAGCCAGCTTGTTCCCTGTTTTCTTTAAATAGGCCGTAAGCTCGAAATCCGAGGAGGTGTACCCGTCGGAGCCGTAACCCACGTATTGCCCGTTCAGCCAAAGGGCGAAGGAGCTCTCCGCACCTTTGAACGAGATGAATATCTGCATGCCGTCCCAGTTTTCCGGCATATTGAAAGATTTGATATAGCTGGCAACCGGGTTAAACCGCTCCGGTATCTGCCCGGGCAGGATTTGCTCCCATCCGTCCCAGGGGTGCTGGACATTGGCGTAATGAGGCGCGTCGTAGCCCTCCATCTGGATACAGGACGGGACGCGGATGGTATCCCATCCGCGGGAATCGTAACCCTCGGCTTCAAAGCCCGGTATGGCGCTTGCGTAGTTTTTGGCGCAGTGAAATTTCCACAAACCGTTAAGTGAGCGGATTAAACTGCTTTCCCCGCGATCCGCTTCTTCGCGGCTGCCGTAAAATTTGTGATCCGAATGGGCGTTAACACGATTTTCGGCAAAATACCGCGGATCCGTAATCCGCGTATAATTGAATGGCATTTTATAACCTCCGTTTTTATTAATAAAACGGGGAAATTGCGGGCGGGACGCCCGCGCTCCCAGAACCCTACCCTTTTACCGCGCCTGTGATGCCTTCGGCGAAGCTTTTTTGCAATAGGAAGAATACGATTACTGTCGGAATGGTTGAAAGCAGAACGGCAAGCATCAGAACGCCGTAGTTGGTGACGTAGCCGGCGGTGAGGTTGGCTACCAGCATGGGCATGGTCATCATTTCATTGTTCATAATTATGACGCGCGGCCAGAGGAAGTTGTTCCACGCGCCCATGAAGGTTATTGTCATGGCGGCGGCGTAGGTGGGGCGCATGGTGGGGATGAACATGCGGAAGAAGATGCTTATTTCGTTAAGGCCGTCCAGGCGCGCGGCTTCGATGATGTCGTGGGGGAAGGAGCGCGTTGACTGCCGGAACAGCATGATGAGGAACGGCGTGGAAATGGAGGGCAGAATAACCGCCAAGGTCGCGTTTAGCAGGCCCATCTGCGCAAACATGCGGAACAGCGGGATCATGGTTGTGGCAAAGGGTATCATCATCGCCGTCAGCAGCACAATCATCAGGCGGTCTTTATTTTTTGTGTGGTATACCTCGAAGCCGTAGCCCGCCAGGGAGCAGATTACCAGCGCCGCAAGGGTTGTGGAAGCGGCGTTTACAAAAGAGTTCCGCATGGCCCCCGTGATGTTCTGCCCTTCCAATAAAAACCGGAGGTTGTTAAGGAATTCCGTACCCGGTATAAGCGTGCCGCGCAGGATGTCCACGGTGCGGTTGGTGGAGGCGACGGCCATCCAGTACAGCGGGAAAATGCTGAGAAGCGATACCGCGGACAGGAAAGTATAACGAAACGCTGTCCCTATCCTGCGTTTGGCCGCATGACTCATCGCTTGTCACCTACCTTCATCTGGATAAGCGCAAGCACCGCGACCATGCTCATAATAACGAAGGAAATGGCGGAGGCGTAGCCAAAGTTGGCGCTGTGCACGAAGCTGACGTTGTACAGGTAGTGCGACATGGTTATCGTGCCGTTGGCGGGGCCGCCGCTGGTCAGGTTGAAGCTTTCGTCAAAGAGCTGAAGCGTGCCGTTTGTGGACATGATGACGGTCAGCAGGATAATCGGGCGGAGGAGCGGAACGGTTATCCGCGTAAACAGGCGCACGGGGCCGGCCCCGTCTATCTTTGCCGCTTCGTAGACATTGCCGTCGATGTTTTGCAATCCGGCGAGGTAAAAGACCATATTATATCCCGTCCACCGCCATATCAGGGCGATGATGATAACGATACGCGCGGACGGGGCGTTCGTCAGAAAGTTATAGGGGGCGTCGAGGATGCCGACCCTTACCAAAGCTGTGTTTATAAAACCGTTAAAGGCGAATAATGTCCTGAAAATCATGGAATACGATACCAAAGACGTTGCGCAGGGCAGAAAAATCGCGGTGCGGAACAATCCTCTGAATTTCAAATTCTTATTGTTCAGCATTGTCGCGAGGATTAATGCCAGAATCAGCATTATCGGAACCTGTATAAGCAAATAATAAAAATTGTTCTGCAAAGCCTGGATAAAAACCCTGTCGTTAAATATCCTGCCGTAATTGAGGTTCAATGGCTCGGCATAACGCATCCGCGCCCCCGTGCCGGTCTGGAAGCTGAGCATGAACGACTGCGCCATGGGCCAGAAGCTCATCCAGCAAATCATCAGCGCAGCCGGCAGCAGGAACGCCCAGCCCGTAAGGTTCCGGCGCTTGTATAGGTTCAATCGATCCACCCCTTTATATATGTAGATAAATCTTGGGGGAGAGGAAACTTTTTCACACGGCGAAAAAGTTTCCTCTCCCCCAACCCCCCTCTCCTTCAAAAAGCCGGTCATAGGAACTTTTATAAGAACACCCAAACGATAAATTTTGATGGGATGGGGGTTTTATTTTTTTATTGCATCATCCAGAACCGAAGGGTATCCTCGGCGTCTTTAAGGGCCTCGTCTTTGTCCGCGCCGGCAAGCACGAGGACGATTGCGTTGCCGATGGCGTCGCGGGCTTCGTAGTAGTATACGCCTGTGTAGTTGCTGGGGATAAGCCCCGCGAACTCGGTTATGAGGGCGTAGATGGGCACATCGCGGAAGAAGGGCTGCGGCTCGTTGTAAACGTCGCTTTCACCGGCCGGGAGCCAGTTCGCAAGCGCGCCAGCCGCGAAGAGGATGTTTTCATAGAACTCAATGCTTCCGCCGAAGGTCTGGGTAAGGAAATCCACAGCCAAATCGACGTTGCTGCTGCTGGACGCCACGGCCCAGCTTGAGCCGCCGTTGGCGGAATAGTGGGTTGCGCCGGAGACGTTTGAGAATTTCGGCAGATTAGTGATGCCCCACAGCCCGAACTGATCGTCGGCCTGCTGTACGGAACCAAGGATCCAGCAGCCGTTGATAACGCCGGCGACGATGCCGTTGTTGAAGGTGCCGATGTACTCGTCCCAGCTGTTAACCTCAACCATTAAGCCGTTTGAAACAAGCTGCACGTATACGTCGAAAGCGAGTGAGATGTATTCGTTGCCCACGATGTCCGGGTTGCCGTCTGCGTCAAAGAAGCTTGCGCCCATGCTCTGCAGCAGGATGCAGATAAGGTCCATGTCGCCCGCGCCGCCGGAAAGCAGGGGTTTGCCCGTCTTGGCAAGGATGTCTTTGGCTTGCTCTATGTAGGTGTCCCAGGTGATATCGGTGAAATCCTCCAGCGTGTATCCGGCTTCCTCAAGGATATCCAGACGGTAAGCCGCGACAGCCGCGCCGTTGTCGAAGGGTACACCGAAGTTCCTGCCGCCGATTGTGGAATACGCCACGACGGAGGGCCCGAACTGGTGGTAAGGCACGCTGAAATCCGTAAGGTCGGCGAACAATTCGGGATAATTCATAACGTTCTTCTGGAACGCGTTGTTCTGTACAAGGAAGATATCCGGCAATGCTTGCAGCTGGCCGGACATGGCTATGGTTATCAGGTTGGTCTGAAGGTCGTCCCAGCCGATTTCAACTATATCCAGCTCAAAGCCGGGGTTTATCTGCTTGTAAACCTTGGCGGCCTCTTCCATGGCGAAAAGGTTGAAAGCGGGATCCCAGCACCAAACGGTCAGTTTGCTTCCGGCGTCCCCGGCGTCTCCGCCCGTAGCCGGCGTGTCACAGGCGGCCAGCGCGAATACGAGCGCAAGCACCAGTGTTGCGGCGATAAATTTCTTCATTTTCATACCTCCCAATAATAGTAAAACGCGGCGGTGAACTTGTTAATGTTTTTAAATACCGATAGGACATCCGCGCGTTATACATAAAATTGTAACATATATAACCATGTGTGGCAAGGAATTTTTGTTAATTAATTCATCGTTATTAAATCCTCAACCGCCCAATAGTAATAAGTGTGCCCGAGTTCCTCGTAGCTGCTGAATACGCCGGTTATCTCAATCAACGCGTTTTGCGGGGGATAATCCTGGCGCGAAGGCTCGCCGCTCAGCTTAAATTCCAATATCTGAGGGCAGCAGCCGGGCGCGTCCGTCAATGTGATGTAGTGGTAGTATTGCCCCATCGAGGGGTCGGAATAAGGATGGTAGGTGCCCCTTGCCCTTATCGTCCGCCCTATATGCCCGGCTGGGTTTTCATATATGCTGTTAATCGCGGCGTAGGCCATTGTGGAGCTCATAGCCGTAAAATCCGTTATACTCGCCGCCGTGTCCGTTCTGTCATCGTTACCGGGCCGGGGCGAATTAATGATGATTAACGCCGCGGCGGCTATAACCAAGGCACAGGCCGATATAACGGCTATCTTCTTGCGTCTGGCCTTTTTAAGGGCCTGCGCCCGGCGGGCTTTTTTACCTGATGCCATCTTTGTTACCTCCGTGTTATTATCCCGATTATCCAGAAAATACCAAAACCGCCGATTTGCGCCGCAACGATGGTAGAGCCAACCGGCGTCCCCGTGAAGATGGAGATGAGGATACCAAGGGCGGCGCATACCACGGATACGATTACCGAGCATACGGTTACGGACAGGAAGCTTTTGAACACCCGCATGGCGGACAGCGCGGGGAATATGACCAGCGCGGAAATCAGGAGCGTGCCGACCAGGTTTATTGCCAGCACGATGATTACGGCGATGATTACGGCTAGGATAAGGTTGTATGTTTTTGCCCTTGTTCCGGTTGCGGCGGTAAAATCCTCGTCAAAGGTAACCGAGAATATCTTATGATAAAACAGCAGGAACACCGCGGTTACAAGGGCGGATAGGGCAGCGCAAAGCCAAACGTCCGTTAAGGTAAGGGTTAGGATGGACGTCGAGCCGAACAGCGTGGCGCAGACGTCCCCGGCGAGGTTTGCCGTATTGGGGAAGAGGTTTAATATCAAATAACCTATCCCCAGCGCGCCCACCGAAATCATTGCGATTGCGGCGTCACCGTTGATTTTGGCGCTCTTTCCTGTCCTAAGGAGCAGGACGGAGCTGATTACCGTTACGGGCAGAACCAGAAAGAAGTTATTGGTCAGGTTCGCCGCCGTCGCAACCGCGATGGTGCCGAAGGCGACGTTGGACAGCCCGTGACCGATAAAGGAAAACCGCTTCAGCACCAGGGTTACGCCCAAAAGGGAGGAACAGAGGGCGATAAGCACGCCGACGGTCATCGCGTACCGGACGAAATCGAAGGTGAAATAATAAACAAGCCGCTCCATCGCCGTCATGCCCGCTCACCCCGCGATCCGGCGTATAAACGCCCGATATCGCTGTCCGCATACTCCGTCTTTGTCCCGAAAAACAGCGCGGACCGGCTGCCTATATGCAGGATGTGCGAGGCGTGCTTCACCGAAGAAACGATATCGTGGGAAATCATGATGATGGTTGTGCCGTCACTGTTTAATTGTGAAATTGTTTCGTACATTTCGGCCGCCGCCTTGGGGTCAAGCCCCGATACGGGCTCGTCCAGCAAAAGGAGCTTGCGCGCGGCGCATAAAGCCCGCGCCAGGAGCGCCCTCTGCTGCTGCCCGCCGGACAGCTCGCGGTAGCAATGCTTAGCCAGGGAAGCGATGCCGAGCCTTTCCATATTATCTTCCGCCATCTGTTTTTCCGCGCTGTTGTAGAAGGGCCGCAAACCGCGCCTGTTCAGGCAGCCGGAGCGGACGACCTCCTCAACGGAAGCGGGGAAATCCTTCTGTACCACGGTTTGCTGGGGAAGGTAGCCGATTTCGTTCTGCGTCAGGCCCTCTCCGGCCCGGACGGTTCCCGACATAGGCGGCTTTATGCCCAAAACGGCCTTCATCAGCGTGCTTTTGCCGGAACCGTTCTCCCCAACTATACACAGATAATCCCCGGCGCTAACGGCGAAGGAAAGGCCGGAAATCACGGGTTTCCCGTCATAGCCGAGGATTAAGTCCTTGCATTCCAATTGCGGCATGTATTTTCTCCTTATATCAAGTTGCAATCAAAACAACACTTTTAGATTGCAACTTGGTATTAGTTCAATGCTTCCTTTAAAACGGCTAAATTGCTCTCCATTGCGGAAAGATAGGACGCGCCGTTTCTTGCGTCGGCCAGTGTCACGGATTTCAGGGAATCAAGCACGAGTATGCGCTGGTTTTTGGCGGCCGTATTGCCGATAACGGTGCGGGCGATGGATTGGTCGGAGGTTTCCGTCACCATAACCGCGTTTAGTTCAAGCCTGTTCACCACGTCCGCAAGGGAAATGATTACGGAGAAGCTGGCCTCGGTTTCGGCGGAGCACCCGGCAAACGCGGCGAAATGGGTCAGCCCGTAATCCTGAATCAGGTAGCGGAAGGGGAACCTGTCGGCAAATACCAGTGTTTTAACATCGGCGGCGTCCGCAACAGCCTGATATTCGGCATCCAAAGCGGATAACCGGGCGGTGTAGGCTTTAAGGTTAGCGTTGTACGCCCCCGCGTTTGCCGGGTCCAGTTCCGACAGAACCGCGGCTATCGCGGCGCAGATCACCTCAACGCGCCGGAGCGAAACCCACACATGCTCGTCTGTGTGAAGCTGGCCCGGGGCATGGTCGTGGTCGTCATCACAGTCGTCGCCGCAGCCGTATTCCTCGCCGCGTATCACGAAATCCCCCAGAATGCCGAGAAGATTAAGCGTTACCATATCGGGGCCCGCGTCCCTCAGTACGTCCGCGACCCAATCGTCGGAATGACCGCCGACGTAGATAAACGCGTCGCTGGTCTTGATCCTCGCGATATCGGACACGGACGGATTATAACTGTGCAGGTCAACGCGGCTGTTGATAACGAAACTAAGGTCGAATGCGTCCATATTCTCTTCGCCGATGATTTGCCGGACCCAGTCATATATGGGGAAGATTGTCGTAACGATGCTGATACGCCCGCTTTCCGGCGCTCCGTCTCCGGAACAGCCGGAAAACAAGGCGAACGTCAAAAGCAGTGCCGTTAAGATTAAATAAAAACGTTTCATGGCTTAGCGCTCCCCGCGGTATTAATGCTCACAGTCATCATGGACGTCGTCACAATCATCCGCGATAACCTCCGGCACATGGACGTATACCGACGCCGACGCCAGGACTAAAAAGTTGTGGAAATGCCCGTCGCCGTCCGGTAATTCGGCTTGATAGGTAATAACATAGCCGCTTGTGTGATCGGCGGCGGCTCCGTCGTCATTTATTCTGAACGGGACTTCCTCAATGAAAACAAGGTAAAAATCCTGCGACGCGAAATCGGCGGCGTTTTCCCTGTTTATATCAAAGGTAAACACGGGATACGGCGTGCCCGAAAGCGTCGCGTGCGCTGCGGGATAGAACCAGCCCGGGGTATCCGTGCCGCCGGTGAATTCCCCGCCCCAGCCGGTGCGGCGGATGTTCCGCCAAATGCCGTCAGCGTCCTGCCAAAGGATGAGGACGCCGGCGTCAGCGCCCAATCCGTACTGCGTAACGCTGTGACCCTGGAAACGGTCTACGCGGAACCTGAAACGGATGCCGTATTCCTCATCGCCGTCATAGGCGAAGCTTGCGGTCAGCTTCAAGGCTCCGCCGGCGATAAGCTCCTCGGCGGTGATCTCCGACAATACAAGGGGTACGCCCTCCGCCGGGGTTTCCGCCGCGATCATTCCCCTTTTTTCCCTGCCGAAGTCATTGGCGGCGATTTCAATAAGAGCCTCGCCGCAAAAGACGGACGCCTTATTTTCGCCGTCTATGCTTATAGAGAGCATCGGGCTTATCCATGCGGCTGCGCTGAGGGACTGCGCGCCGAAAGCAAGCAAAAGAACCGCCGCGGCAAGCGTCAATAATATCTTCTTTTTCATGGCTAATTTCCTCCTGGGATTTTTTGTACGCAAAAAACAAGGCAACGCAAATAAGCCATTAAGGCCGCGGCGTTCCCTTTAGGAAGTAATTTTAATTATTCATGCGGATTTTAAGCTTAACGGGTGTCGTAACTTCGTCAAAACCAAGCGCGGCGCGTTGAACCGTTATGATGAACAATAAGCTGACCGGCGTGAACAGTACGCCGCTTACAGACATACGGAATTGCCTCAGTAAATTGCCAAGCTCTATTATATTAACGCAGGTGGCGCAGGCGCCCTCGCGATTGTGGACATGGTTCGCGCGGGACAAAATAAGCGTGCCGGGAAACAGTGATACGGCGGTAAAACACAGCAGAAGCGAAAGGTGAATAAATAATTTTCCCATTACATTCCCGCCTTTCAACAGCAAAATTAATTATATCATAAGCGCCGTTGTATGTCCACATTTAAACAAGATGTTTTTGCTGACAAAAAGCGTATGGGATGTCACAATCAGGCGAATATTGCCGCTATCCGGAGATTAGTATTAGGGTTCAGGTTTGAATATCAAAGGATTGGCATATGGCAAAGATTCGATCCATTCGCAGAACACACGCCATTCCTCAAGCTTATGCCCAAGACGGTCGCGGCGCATGCTTACCAGGTTCTCATAACTCATTGTGCAGGTGCGCATCTGCCTGTAAGAGGACGGTAAAAGCTGTATCAGCGCGTACCAAAGGGATTTATCCTTTGTTTTTATATATTCTAAACGCAGGCTTTCCATAACTTCAATCAACGCGAGAATAGCGTCAAGCGATGCCCCGCGCAGCTTGTCATGGCTGAAATCCGCCGGCGTTATGGGCTTGGCGTGGAGCTTGTGCATGGTGCTTTGCGAATTTGCCGTGGTGCCTACCTTGTATGTGTCGTATTCCTTCCACCAGTACAGCGGCGCCGTTATATCAGCCGAAACAAAAATCTGGCGCATAAACTTCCTGTGGGAACTGCCCGCCGCGCAGAGCTTCGTCATCAGCTCAAGGTCGGCGTTCCCAAAGACAAAGGTGCCGTCCGGCTCTGTCCGGCTGTCCATATTGCCCCAGCTGTTCATAGCGTTCCTCGCGCCGCGTACGGCGTTTTCCATGTTGAAAATTCCGGTTCTTTCAATTTTAATCAAATTATCCCTCTTTTTTATATTTATGATATAATAAAAAAAAGGGGATGGCAAGCAAATGATAAAAAACTATAATGATTTTACCGAAAAACTGACCGAAACGGGATTTTCCATGGCCGGAGGCAACAGCGAGGGCATCTTTTCCGTAATATCATGGAACTGGTGCGAACAGCCGCCGTACGACACACCCGTGCGCTGGCATACGGGCGACCCGGAAACCGATCCGTGGGAATGGCGTATGCGCGTGCTGAACGAGCGGGACGATATAGCCTACGGCAAGATATTCTTCAACAAGGGCGGATTTATAACAAAGGAATGGTACCCGTACTTTTTGGCGGTAAGGCGCGGAGGCGCTTCTTTCGAGGAAACCTACACGGACGGTAAAATAAGCCATTTCGCAAAGCGGATTTACGATGTGGCCGAGGCCGGGGGAAGCGTACCGATGCACGAAATTAAACAGCTTGCCGGTTTCACGCGCGAGGATAAGCCCCGCTTTGACCGCGCTTTGGTAGAGCTGCAAATGAAGCTGTACCTGACCGTATGCGGCAATCAGCAGAAGGTTTCGCAAAAGGGTGAGGAATACGGCTGGCACTCCACCGTTTTCTGCGCCGTAGAACGGTTTTTTGGCGGCGATGTATTTAACAAAGCCGATAAATTAAGCGCCGGGGAAGCCGAGGAAGCTATTACGGAGCATGTGCTGAAAATCAACCCGGACGCGCCGGCGAAGAAGATTGTTAAGTTTATACGGGGTTAGCCCAATGAACATTGATTATTGTCATAAACCAAAGGTTGTTCTAATAAACTGTAAAAAAGCAGACATGACCGGAGGTTGTATTTAATGAAAAGCGAATTTAAGCCGGCTTTAGCCGTACCGGTGGAGAAAGGCCGCATCACCGCGATTCTTCTGGGCGTATTGATCGCCTATGCCATTACATGCATATTTTTTATTGGCTGCGCGCTGGGGCTTACATACTCGTCACTGTCAGAGGAAATGGTACCGACCGTCATGCTTATCGCGGTAGCCGTATCCGTAGTCGTAGCGGGCTTCGACGCCGCCAAGGGCGCGGAAAAAAACGGCTGGCTGTGGGGAATGGCCGCGGGCCTTGTGTACGCCATAATCCTTATCTGCATAGAAACCTGGGTGTCCGACAGATTCACCGTGGATTCAAAAACCATAACCTCCATAGCGCTGTCCATAGCAGGCGGCGGGTTCGGCGGGGTTATCGGGATTAATTTTAAGAGGAAGAAGTAGGAATTTGCAATGAAGGTTATAATTAAGCGGCAAGCCCAAAAGCAGCCTGTGAGCTGCTTTTTAGGTTGTTTTACCATAACTTGACATGATACTGCCGGAGTGTTATTATTTGTTTTTGTCAAAACCATGCAGCTCGCTGATTCCGCATATATGCAGCGCTATTTGCGCCTTTATGGATGATTTTAAGGCTTCGTCATTTATAGAGTCCGCAATAATAATGCTTTTGTTTATTTGGTCGTCGCTTCGCAGCCTGTTTAAGAAATCGGACGCGCGTTCCCTTGTTTCGCTTGACTGCTTAAAAAATAAAATGGAAACCGCTTCGATAACGATTCCGGGTAAAATACCCAATAAATATTCGTACCAAACTGAACCGGCGGACACTAAAATCATTGTGATAATAAAGACAAAACCAACAACGGACGCGATCAGGCTGAACCAAAACTGAATAGAAGCTTGATTCAGCGCCTGTTCATGGTGATTGCGTATGAGGCTCTCAATATCATTGTCCTTGGGGCCGCTGCCTATGTTTTTTAGTTGGGAATAGCTTATTTCCGATAAAATTGATTTTAATTTGGCGAAATATTCATCTTTTGTTAAACCATCCGGCAGACTGGCTGTGGTATTTTGAATTGTTTTTATATCATCCGTTTGCTGCTTGTCGCGTATTGCCTTATATAATATGTCGGCTTGTTTTTCGGTTTTTCCGAATCTGCTCGTAGCCTTCATTAAAAGATATGTAGCGGGCATTGCCATAAGCGCCACTACAACAGTAGATAAATATATGGGATTCAATAGAGTCCTTAAAATATTAGGAGATTCTTCAATCATTTGGATTCCCCCAGCCTAAAAAACATAAATTCCGCTGCTTGTTATAAAAACCTAAAAAACTGTTGACAATGCAAATGAAATGTAGTATAATATTTTTCTGTATCGCCATGGCGATATGTTCCCATATTAAAATTCATTATATCATCATTTTTTTCAAATTTCAACATATATTTTTTGCTGATTGTGAATAAACAGCCGTTTTTCGTTTATGGATAAAATTATTGGGAGTGAACGCATGGAAAAAGGCAGAATTCATCCAGTAAAGATGGGTATTACAAACCGGATCAGCTACTCGCGTATATCGGAAGTTTTAGAGATGCCGAACCTTATCGAGGTTCAGAAGGACAGTTACCGGTGGTTTCTGACGGAAGGCCTGAAGGAAGTTTTTAACGACATGGCTTCCATCACAAACTACAGCGGCAACCTGGTGTTGGATTTTATAGACTTTTCGCTGGACACATCGGACGTTAAATATTCCATAGAGGAATGCAAGGAGCGGGACGCAACATACTCCGCTCCGCTTAAAGTTAAGGCGCGTTTGCGCAACAAAGAGGCCGACGAGATAAAAGAGCAGGAAATCTTCATGGGCGAATTCCCCCTGATGACGGAAAACGGCACCTTTATTATAAACGGGGCCGAACGCGTTATCGTCAGCCAGCTTGTCCGCTCCCCCGGCATTTATTACTCCACGGAATACGACAAGGTCGGCAAGCAGCTCCATGCGACCACCCTTATCCCAAACCGCGGCGAGTGGATCGAGTACGAGACGGATTCGAACGATGTTTTTTACGTGCGCGTGGCGCGGACGAGGAAGGTCCCGGCTACGATTTTGCTGCGTTCCTTCGGCATCGGCAAGGATTCCGAGATTCTGGAGCTTTTCGGCGAGGAGCCGAAGATTCTGGCCACCATTGAGAAAGACGTGAGCAAGAGCAAGGACGAAGGCCTTCTTGAGATATATAAGAAGATACGCCCCGGCGAGCCGCCTACGGTTGAAAGCTCCGAAAGCTTACTCCGCAACATGTTCTTTGACCCCAGACGCTATGATCTGGCGAAGGTGGGCCGGTATAAATACAACAAGAAGCTTGCCCTCAGAAACCGCGTAAAGGGCATGAAGCTTGCCGAAAACGTTGTGGACCCCGAATCCGGCGAAATCATCGCCGAAGAAGGCGCCGTCATCACACAGGAGCTGGCGGACGCCATCCAGAACACCGGCACGAAATATGTCCTCGTTAAGGTTGAGGAGGACAGGAACACCCGTGTTTTGACCAACCAGACCGTTGATTTAAAATCTTGGCTGGCCGGCCGGGGCATCGACATGGAAGCCGCCAAAATCAAGATTAAAGAGGCGGTTCATTACCCAACCCTGCGCGACCTTCTGGACACGCATGCGGATAACAACGACTTGATTGCCGCAATAAAGGAAAGTACCCATAAGCTTGTGCCTAAGCATGTCACGCTGGAGGATATGATAGCCAGCATGAGCTATGTTATAGGCCTTGACTACGGCATAGGCAATGTTGACGATATAGACCACCTGGGCAACAGGCGCATCCGCGCCGTCGGCGAGCTTTTGCAAACACAGTTCCGCATAGGCCTGACGCGTATGGAGCGCGTTATCCGCGAGCGTATGACCATCCAGGACATGGAGGCCGCCACGCCGCAGATGCTGATAAACATCCGTCCCGTTACGGCGACTATAAAGGAATTTTTCGGTTCGTCACAGCTCTCCCAGTTTATGCAGCAGACCAACCCGCTGGATGAGCTTACCCATAAGCGCCGTTTGTCCGCGCTGGGCCCCGGCGGCCTTTCCCGCGACCGCGCCAGCTTTGAGGTGCGCGACGTGCACAGCTCCCACTACGGGCGCATGTGCCCCATCGAAACCCCGGAAGGCCCGAATATCGGCCTTATAAACTCCCTTGCAACCTTCGCGCGTATAAACGAGTACGGCTTTATCGAAGCGCCTTACCGCAAAGTGGTGCATACGGACGGCGTAAGCCGCGTTACCAGCGAGGTTATTTACTTAACCGCCGACGAGGAGGAGAACCACCTTGTGGCGCAGGCCAACGCGAGGATTAATGAAAACAACGAATTTATGGATAAAAAGGTGGTAGGCCGTTCCCGCGCCGATTTCATCGAAATAGAGCGCGAAAGGCTGGATTTGATGGACGTTTCGCCCAAACAGATCGTGTCCGTGGCGACGGCGCTTATCCCCTTCCTTGAAAATGACGACGTTACCCGCGCGCTGATGGGCTCAAACATGCAGCGCCAGGCCGTGCCGCTCCTTGCCCCGTCCAGCCCCATTATCGGCACGGGTACGGAGTACAAGACCGGCAGCGATTCAGGCGTTACGACGATAGCCCGCGAACCCGGCGTCGTCGAGCGCGTGTCCGCCGACAGGATTTTCGTCAGGAACGATAATGACAAACGTGATATCTACAAGCTTACGAAGTTCCAGAGAAGCAACCAGGGCACATGCATCAACCAAAGGCCCATCGTGAAGGCCGGCGAACGCGTGGAAAAGGGTCAGGTGCTTGCGGACGGGCCGTCTACCCAGTACGGCGAGCTTGCGCTGGGCAAAAACCCGCTGATAGGCTTTATGGCATGGGAAGGCTATAACTACGAGGACGCCATCCTTATAAGCGAAAGATTGGTTATGGAGGACGCATATACCTCCATCCATATAGAGGAGTACGAGGCCGAAGCCCGCGACACGAAGCTGGGAGCGGAGGAGATTACCCGCGACATTCCCAACGTTTCCGAGGATTCGCTGAAGGATTTGAGCGAGAACGGCATTATCCGCATCGGCGCGGAGGTCGGCCCCAACGATATATTGGTTGGCAAGGTAACGCCCAAGGGCGAAACGGAGCTGACCGCCGAGGAACGCCTGCTTCGCGCGATATTCGGCGAAAAGGCGCGCGAGGTGCGCGATACCTCCCTCAAGGTACCTCACGGCGAAAGCGGCACCGTTGTTGACGTTAAGGTCTTTACACGGGAAAACGGCGACGAGCTGCCGCCCGGAGTAAACATGGTTGTACGCGTCTATATCGCCCAAAAACGCAAGATATCCGTGGGGGACAAGATGGCGGGCCGCCACGGCAACAAGGGCGTTATTTCGCGCATCATACCCGCCGAGGACATGCCTTTCCTGCCCAACGGCCGCTCACTGGACATAGTGCTGAACCCCCTTGGCGTGCCTTCGCGCATGAACATCGGGCAGGTGCTTGAAGTCCACTTGGGGCTTGCCGCGAAGGTTTTGGACTGGCGCGTCGCGACACCCGTTTTTGACGGCGCGAACGAATTTGATATTATGGACACACTTGACCTTGCCAACGACTTCTCCAATATGGAGCGGAAGCATTTTGAGGCGAAATGGCAGGATGTCCTTGAACCCGATATTTATGAAGAGTTAATCGCCCGCTTTGGCGGAGCGAACGAGTGGAAGGGCATGCCCATCACGCGCGACGGCAAGATTTGGCTCCGCGACGGGCGCAGCGGCGAGTATTTCGACCAGGCCGCAACGGTGGGGTATATGCACTACATGAAGCTCCACCACCTTGTTGACGACAAGATCCACGCCCGCTCAACCGGCCCGTACAGCCTCGTAACCCAGCAGCCGCTGGGCGGTAAGGCGCAGTTCGGCGGACAGAGGTTTGGCGAGATGGAGGTTTGGGCGCTGGAGGCTTACGGCGCGTCATACACCCTTCAGGAAATCCTGACGGTAAAATCCGACGATATCGTAGGCCGCGTAAAGACCTACGAGGCGATTGTAAAAGGCGAGAACGTCCCCGAACCCGGCGTGCCGGAGAGCTTCAAGGTGCTTTTGAAGGAGCTGCAGGCCCTTGCGCTGGATGTGAAGGTACTGCTTGAGGACGAGACGGAAGTTGTGATACGCGAAATGGTGGACGATGTTGACGAGCTGAACGTGAACATCTCGGGCATGGAAAACGATTTGGACTTTGATGACGACAGGCGCGGCAAAGGGCGCGGGTTCCTGATGGGAGCGGGGCGCGACGCCGCCGTACCCATCGGGCCGGATGACGGAGAGGATGACGATGCCGGCGATTACGGCGAGGATTCCGCGGACGAATCCGGCAGCGACGACGATGTCTTTGGCGACGACTTTGAGGACGACGAAATGGATGACGATATCCTGGATATTAAGGAAACCGCCGGACTGGACGCCGAACTGGACAAGGCTATCCGCGGTATAATCGAAAACGGCTTGCCCGCGGAGCTTATCGTAGCGGCCGAGGAGCTGGCGGCCGATGTCGGGGATATGGATAAGGAAGAGGAATAATACGCCAAAACCGCCAACAAAACCGTTTGATAGGAAGGAGCGTTACAATGCCTGATAAAAATGCCGAGCAAAACGCGATAGTTTTTGATTCTATAAAGATAGGCCTTGCTTCGCCGGAGAAGATATTGGAATGGTCGCGCGGCGAGGTCAAGAAACCGGAAACCATAAACTACAGGACATTAAAGCCCGAGCGCGACGGGTTATTCTGCGAGCGTATCTTCGGGCCGGACAAGGACTGGGAGTGCCATTGCGGTAAATATAAGCGCATCCGGTACAAAGGCGTGGTCTGTGACCGCTGCGGTGTTGAGGTTACCAAGAAAAAGGTGCGCCGCGAGCGCATGGGGCATATAAGGCTTGCCGCGCCCGTCTCACATATCTGGTATTTCCGGGGCATACCCAGCCGTATGGGGCTTATATTGCAAATGTCTCCCAGAAGCCTTGAGAAGGTTTTGTATTTCGCCAATTATATCGTGCTTGACGCAGGCGACACCGCACTTACGAGGAAACAGCTTCTGACGGAGAAGGAATACCGCGAGGCCCTTGATAAATACGCGTACAAAGACCACACCGGAAAGACTGTCGTGCCTTTTCTCGTTGGAATGGGCGCGGAGGCGATCAAGGAGCTGCTGGAATCCGTCGATCTGGAGCGCGAATCGGCGGAATTGAAGGGTCAGCTTAAAAGCGCGGCGGGGCAGAAACGCGTCCGCATTATCAAAAAGCTTGAGGTTATCGAATCGTTCCGCATTTCCGGCAACCGCCCGGAATGGATGATTTTGGATACAATCCCCGTAATACCGCCGGATTTGCGCCCCATGGTGCAGCTTGACGGCGGAAGGTTCGCTACAAGCGACCTGAACGATTTATACAGGCGCGTAATAAACAGGAACAACAGGCTGAACCGCCTGCTGGAGCTGGGCGCGCCGGATATTATAGTAAGGAACGAGAAACGGATGCTGCAGGAGGCCGTTGACGCGCTGATAAACAACGGGCGGCGCGGGCGTCCCGTCACCGGGCCGGGCAACAGGCCGCTCAAATCCCTTTCGGACTTGCTTACCGGCAAACAGGGGCGTTTCAGGCAGAACCTTTTGGGTAAGCGCGTTGACTACTCCGGGCGTTCCGTTATCGTCGTAGGGCCGACGCTGAAGCTCTACCAGTGCGGTCTGCCCAAAGAAATGGCAATTGAGCTGTTCAAGCCCTTCGTTATGAAAAAGCTGGTGCAGAGCGGGCTTTCGCATAATATCAAGTCGGCAAAGCGCATGGTTGAGCGTTTGCAGCCGGAGGTTTGGGATGTGCTGGAGGAAGTTATCAAGGAGCATCCCGTAATGCTGAACCGCGCTCCCACGCTGCACCGCCTGGGCATACAGGCCTTTGAGCCCGTTTTGGTAGAGGGCAGGGCGCTGAAGCTTCATCCGCTGGTGTGTACTGCTTATAACGCCGACTTTGACGGCGACCAAATGGCGGTTCACGTACCGTTGTCGGTGGAAGCCCAGAGCGAATGCCGCTTCCTGCTGCTTGCCCCGAACAATCTGCTCAAGCCCTCGGACGGCGCGCCCGTTACCGTGCCGACGAAGGACATGGTTCTTGGCATTTATTATCTTACCATAAAGAAAGACACCGATTCGGGGCGCGTTTTCAAAAGCGACAACGAAGCCCTGCAAGCCTATTTCGAGGGCGAAATCGGCCTGCATGACAGGATAAAGGTGCGGCGCGCCATTGAGGCCGACGGCGTTTTGCACTCGCGTAATATTGAGATTACCGCCGGGCGCGTTATCTTCAACGAAGCCATACCGCAGGATATCGGCCTTACCGCCAGGACGGATTTTGAAAGCCGCTTCATGTACGAGGTGGACACCCTTGTTAACAGCAAGGTGCTGGGCAAGATCATCAACCTTTGCATAAATAAGTACGGCTCCACGGACACGGCTATCGTGCTGGACAAAATCAAGGAGCTGGGCTTTGAATACGCTACGCGCAGCGCGATCACCGTCTCCGTTTCGGACATCGTTATCCCCGGCAACAAGGCCGAGATGATGGAAGAAGCCGAAAAGACCGTTGAAAACGTAACGCGCATGTTCCGCCGCGGCCTTATGACGGACGAGGAGCGCAAGGAAAAAATAATCGAGACGTGGTACGAAACCACGGACAGGATAACCGAGGCGCTTATCGCCGGCCTTGACCGCTACAACAACCTGTTTATGATGTCCGACTCCGGCGCGCGCGGCTCCAAAGACCAGATCCGCCAGCTTGCCGGAATGCGCGGCCTGCTTGCCAGCCCGTCCGGCGGCTTGATTGAGGTGCCGATAAAATCGAACTACCGCGAGGGCCTTTCGGTTCTTGAATACTTCATATCCTCACACGGCACGCGCAAAGCCCTGTCCGACACGGCTCTGCGTACGGCGGACTCGGGTTATCTGACCCGCCGGCTGGTTGACGTTTCGCAGGACATCATCATACGCGAATGGGACTGCGTGGGCGACAGCGAGCAGAAGCCGGGGCTTATCATCTCCGCGTTCACCGAAAAATCCGCCATGGACAGCGAGGACGAGAGTGAAATCATCGAAAGCCTGCGCGACCGCATAGCCGGGCGCTGGTCCATAGACACCGTAACGCACCCGCGTACGGGCGACGTGATCGTCCATGCCGACAATATGATATCCCAGGATCAGGCCGACGCTATCGAAAGTGCCGGGATCGGCAGCGTGTTCATCCGTACCATTCTCAGCTGCCGCTCCAAGGTGGGTCTGTGCTCAAAATGCTACGGAGCGAATATGGCGTCGGGCCGCATAGTCCGTATCGGCGAATCCGTCGGGATCATCGCGGCGCAGAGTATCGGCGAGCCGGGTACGCAGCTTACGATGCGCACATTCCACACGGGCGGCATAGCGTCCAACGAGGACATAACGCAGGGTCTGCCCCGCGTTGAGGAATTGTTCGAGGCGCGTAAACCCAAGGGCTTGGCGATTATCTCCGAATTTGCCGGCACAGTTGCGATAAACGAGACAAAGAAGAAGCGCGAGGTCGTCGTTACAAACGCAGAGCGGGGCGAGGCTAAGGATTACCTTATCCCATACGGTTCGCGCATCAAGGTCTACGCCGGGCAGGAGGTTGAGGCGGGCGACGAGCTGACCGAGGGCTCCGTTTACCCCCATGACATCCTCAAAATCAAAGGCCTGCGCGGCGTGCAGGACTATCTGCTGCAAGAGGTGCAGCGCAACTACCGCACCCAGGGCGTTGACATCAACGACAAGCACATTGAGGTAATAGTGCGTCAGATGCTGAAACGCGTTAAAATAGAGGAAAACGGCGACAGCGAGTTCCTGCCCGGCAGCCTTGTCGATTGGCTGGAATACGAGGAGGAGAATGAGCGTTTGCTCAGTCTGGGGCTTGAGCCGATAGTCGGTTCCCGCGTCCTTCTGGGTATTACGAAAGCGTCGCTTGCCACCGATTCCTTCCTCAGCGCGGCGTCCTTCCAGGAAACCACGCGCGTCCTTACCGAATCCGCCATCAAGGGCAAGATCGACCCGCTTATCGGCTTGAAGGAAAACGTTATCATAGGTAAGCTGATCCCGGCGGGAACGGGTATGCCGCTGTACCGCAAAATCGGGGTGCGCGACGCCGACGGTACGGACGATATCATAGGCGGAAGCTACATGGATGATGTAGGCAGGGGTTAAGCAATAGGAAGCTATGGGGACACCGCTTGGTGTCCCCTGTGGATATGTACAGATTGAACTTACAATGTAAAAGGAGTACGAACAAGTGAAAAACCTGACTTTGCTGACAGACTTATACGAGCTGACCATGATGCAGGGTTACTTTGAATCCGGGACACATAACAAGCTGTGCGTGTTCGACATGTTTTTCCGGGGGAACCCCTGCGGCAACGGATACAGCGTATTCGCGGGGCTGGAGCAGCTTATAGACTATATTGAGAACCTTAGGTTTGACGACGGCGATTTGGAATATCTGAAGAGCCTGGGGCTGTTTACCGAGGGTTTTCTTGCGTATCTGAAGGATTTCAAGTTTACGGGCGAGTTGTACGCCATGCGCGAGGGGACGGTAATGTTCCCCTGCGAGCCGATTGTCCGCGTCCGCGCGCCGATTATGGAAGCGCAGCTTATCGAGAGCGCATTGCTCAACATCATTAACCATCAGAGCTTGATTGCCACCAAAGCGTCGCGGGTAATAGAAGCCACCCACGGCGAACCTGTCATGGAGTTTGGCCTGCGCCGCGCCCTTGGGCCGGATTCGTCCGTGTACGGCGCGCGGGCGGCCGTTATAGGCGGCTGTATCGGCACAAGCAATGTTCTGTGCGGCAAGATGTTTGACGTCCCCGTGAAGGGCACCCACGCCCATAGCTGGATAATGAGCTTCCCCGACGAGCTTACGGCTTTCCGCGCATACGCCAAAGCCTTCCCCCGTGACTGCCTGCTGCTGGTCGATACGTACGATACGCTGAAATCCGGCGTACCTAACGCTATAACGGTGTTTAAGGAGCTTATAGAATCCGGGCAGGAGATAAGGAGTCTGGGCATACGCCTGGACAGCGGCGATCTGGCCTTCCTCTCCAAGGCCGCGCGGAAGATGCTGGACGCGGCGGGCTTGCAGCGCGTCGCTATCTGCGCGTCGAACGATCTGGACGAGGATTTGATACAGTCGCTTAAAATCCAAGGCGCGACGATAACCGTTTGGGGTGTTGGCACAAACCTGATAACCTCAAAGGGCTGCTCGGCTTTCGGCGGCGTATACAAGCTGGCGGCGGAGAGCGACGGCGGCGAGTTTATACCGCGCATTAAAATCTCCAATAATCCCGAAAAAATAACGATCCCCGGCATTAAGAAGGTATACAGGCTGGTTGATAAGGAAACGGGCAAGATCAAGGCGGATCTGGTAACGCTGGAGCATGAGAAGCCGGATATGGATAAGCCGCTGACGCTTTTTGACCCAAACAACACATGGCGGCGCATGACACTTGAAGCGGGCCGATACGAGGCGCGCGAACTGCTGGTGCCCGTGTTCACGGACGGCGTACGCGTATACGATTCCGTGCCGGTTATGAAAATCCGCGAATACTGCGCGGAACAGAAAAAGATGCTTTGGGACGAGCACAAGCGCCTGACAAATCCCCATGAGGTGCCGGTGGACTTGTCCGACGAGCTTTATGAATTGAAACAGAGAATGATACATGAAGCAAGAGGCCACTAAAGGTAAACTTTATATAGTCGCCACGCCAATCGGCAACTTGGGCGATATGACGCAAAGGGCGGCGGAAGTTCTAGCCGCCGTTAATTTTATAGCGGCGGAGGATACGCGCGTTACGCGCATACTGCTTGACCGCTTTGATATCCGCACCCCGATGGTCGCCTGCCACAAATTCAACGAAACCGGGAGCGCGGAGCGTATTATCCAAAGGATAATGGAGGGGCAGAGCTGCGCTCTGGTAACGGACGCGGGAACTCCGGGCATTTCAGACCCCGGGGCGGTTTTGGCGGAAATAGCCGCGGCGGCGGGGATTGAGATTACCGCGGTGCCGGGCGCGTGCGCCGTAACGGCGGCGTTGTCCGTATGCGGGTTTAAAGGGCTGTCTTATACATTTTTAGGTTTCCTGCCAAAAGGAACGGCGGCGCGTAAGGCGCTTGCCGAAGCGTTGAAAACAAGCCCGGAAATCCTTGTTTTTTACGAATCACCGCACAGGATAATCCAAACGGCGGAACTGTTGAATGACATAGGCGGCATAAACAGGCTGTGCATATGCAACGACCTGACCAAGAAATTTGAACATATTTACCGGGGAACGCCTGATGAAGTGCTTATGCGGTTAAAAAGCAATCCCAATGCTTCAAAGGGTGAATATACCGTGGTAGCTGAAAAAGCGCTGCCCGGTATTACCGTGAATGAAACGGACGGTACGGATTTAATATCAACCGAAGCCCGCCTCGTTGACATTTGCGTAAAGAGCAGCGTTACGCCCAAGGACGCGGCGGCGCTGCTTTACGAGCGAAACGGCGGAACGCTGGCAAAGAAAGAAATCTACAATGCCGCGCTTAATCTGAAAAATCTTTTTGCAAAACCGCGCTGATATGTTATTATATAATTAACGCATATATGAAAGAAAGGGTGAACCCAATGCCGGATATCGTAGTCGAGAACGGTATCTCTGTAAACGAAAATAAGAGCTTGAATTTTGGGAATCATTTGCTCAGGGAGAAGCTGAAGGTCAGGGATTTTGACGTTAACGGGCATCTGTACAGCGTTAAGACCCATAATGAGGTTACGAGGCTTGAACAGAACGAGCAGCTTTTGCTGGAATGCGTGCCGGGCGCGTCTTTTTGGGATTTTGCCATGAGCGAGGAAGAGCTGGTCTGCGTGGCGAAGGGCGCCGGGGTTACGAGCCTGACGCTGGAGCTTGCGCCGGAAACGGAATACGCTTTCTATGTGGGCGGTAAGAAAATCGGCTCCCAAAAATCCAATATGTCGGGTAAAATCAATTTCAGCGCGGAGCTTAATGACGAGGGAGTAGAGTTTAAGATTCAAAAGGTAAATTAAACATTTTATGATAGATGAAGCAATGAAGGACGATTTGAAAGACGCGGCTCCCGCCGTGGAAAACCGCGCGGCTACAGGCATCGCGGAGCTGGACAGGGTGCTGTCCGGCGGTTTGGTGTGCGGCTCCCTGACCCTTGTGGGCGGCGAGCCGGGAGTGGGGAAATCCACGCTGTTATTGCAGCTATGCCAGGGCGTACGGCTCCAGCCGCCGATATTGTATGTTTCGGGCGAGGAATCACTTTCCCAGATAAAGCTGCGGGCGGCGCGCCTTGGAGTAAAACGCCCCGGACTGTACATAATATCCGAGACGGCCCTTGCCGCAATCGAAAACGCCGTTGATAAGCTAAAACCGAGCCTGGTGATAGTTGATTCTATACAGACCATGTCGGACGAGAGCTTGCAGAACACGCCCGGCAGTCCCACCCAAATACGGGAATGCGCGGGGTTTTTGATGCGTCTGGCAAAGTCGCGCGGCATAAGCGTTGTGCTGATAGGCCACGTCACAAAGGACGGAACCATTGCCGGGCCGCGGATGCTTGAGCATATGGTTGATACGGTGCTGTATTTCGAGGGGGACAAACAGCTTCTTTACCGTATTATCAGGGCTGTAAAGAACCGCTTCGGCGGTACGAATGAGATCGGTGTTTTTGAGATGCGCGGGGATGGGCTGGCTGAGATATCGAATCCCTCCGCGTACATGCTGTCGGGGCGGCCTAAGGACGCGCCGGGCTCCGTCGTTACATGCGCAATGGAGGGTTCGCGCCCCATTCTATCGGAGGTTCAGGCGCTGGTGTGCCGCACCAGCTTCGGAATGCCGCGGCGTGTCGCGGACGGCACGGATTATAACCGGGTGGTTATGCTTATCGCGATATTGGAAAAACGCGCGGGTTTGAGCTTTGCTAATTATGACTGCTATGTAAATATTGCCGGCGGGCTCAGCATCAACGAGCCGGCGGTGGATTTAGCCGCCATAGCCGCGCTTGCGTCAAGTTATAAAAATAAACCGGTTCCGGGCAGTATGGTAATTTTTGGTGAAACCGGGCTGACGGGCGAAGCGCGGGCGGTTGCTCAGGCCGAAAAACGCGTTTACGAAGCCGCGCGGCTGGGATTTACGCAATGCGTTATACCTCAGGTGAATTTAAAGGGTTTTAAACCGCCGGAGGGCATACGCGTATTCGGCGCGGCGAATATTAATGAGATGCTGGAGATTGCTTTTAATATTTAGAATAAAAGAAACCTGGGCTTAAAGGGGGGGATTAAGTCCAGGCTTGAGGGGGGATATATTCTAGAGGCTAGATACCGGAGATTAGAAAACATTTCTTACCCCTGCATCTTGCTCCAGCACCGGGCCGTACGTTTATCTAAACCAAGGAGAGTTATGGATATACGGCTGTCGGTTACATTATTAATTTTTACCATATTACATAATTTTATACATTTTTGTAAAAAAAATTTATGCGGAAAATAATATTTGGGCGTATAATAATACAGAGGTGAAATTATGATGCATCTTGGCGCCAATGTAGTGCTTTCGGGCAAATATATCATTTTGTCCAGTCTGTTTGACTCGGACAACTATATTATGTATTTGGCAAAAGCTCCGTCATTGGGCGAGGAGTTTCTGTTGACAGAGTTTTTCCCGCGCGAAATGGCGATCCGGGATGAGGACGACTTTGTAACGATTTCACCGGAAAACGCGGGGGTATTTGAAAGCAATCTGGATAAATTTACAAGCGATTGCCGCAGGCTTTCACATTTGACCGCAAACCGTTTTTGGGGCGTGCGGGATATTCTTTCTGAGATGGGCACGGCGTTTGCGGTGTCTAAAAAGCCCTTGGGCGATATGCTTGCCCAATTCATTTCGGAAATGGAGGAAGACGCGGTCTTTAGCGAAAACATGATAGACAGCGTATACGAAACCCTGCGTTCAACCGCGAAAGAGCAAATACCGCTGCATGCTACCCCGGATATGATTTATGCCGAGAATACGGGGTCGCTTACTTTTATGTTTGATTACCGTTTTGGCTTTAGTGAGCAGGAAATGCTGGAAAACATGGCTAAATTGATATATTGTCTGCTGTCAAAGAAATTTTATGAGGAGGATTATAATCCGAATTTAATTCCTGAGGAAAATAAGTACCACGGCGTTATAACGGGGATCTTGGACAGCCCCAGAATGATAAATTCCTTCGCGGAGGCGGATGATGAGGTAAACAGGTCGTTAAGGCGCCATGCGAAAGAGGCCCCGTTTTACGAATACATCGGCAGCGCGATATCGTTTATCATACTGATGATATTGCTGGGAGCGGCGGTGGCGTTCGGCGTTTTCATGCTGACACGCGCGTTGTTGGGATAATTAGCGAAAATTCATAAAAAATACCTCTTATAAAAATGTAATGTAAAAGCAATAATACTATTACACATCCGCAAAGTTAACTTGGCCGGATGGAGATTACGAAATTTATAGGAGGCAAATAAATGAACACATGGAATTCTTCGAGCCAGAGCAGCTCCACAGGCAGGACGGCGGTCCCGGAAGCAAGGGAAGCCCTTAACCGCTTTAAGTACGAAATCGCCAGCGAAATCGGCGTACCGTTGAAGCAGGGCTACAACGGCGACCTTACCAGCGCCCAGAACGGCTCGGTCGGCGGATATATGGTCAAGAAAATGATCGAAGCGCAGGAGCGCCAGATGGCCGGCGGTTCTCATTCTTGGTAAATCGGCGTAAAACAGCAAAAAGTGCCTGGAGATGAAAATCTCAGGCACTTTTTATGTTTCCGGCTATTTTACGGTTGCCTTTAAACTGAACGACATCGGGAACTTTTTGTTGTTATAATCATAGTTATACAAGCCGTTTCCGTCCGCGTCCCTCATGCCTTCCGCGTCAAAGAAGTTCTCCGTAAACTCGTTGAAATACTCGATATGCAGGCCGGCGGAGGAGAGCGCATTAATTATGTCCGAAACCGTATACATCCAAAAATATGCTTTTACGCCGCCCTTGGACTCGGACGCATAGCCGCCGATTGAGTCGTCAACATCGGGCTCCTTGCTGAAATACGGGTACTTAACTTCCATAACATTACCGGCAAGCTTAGACTCATCAAACATCAGGAAAAACGGGTGGCTGTCAAAAACATAAAAAAAACCGTCGTCCTTGAGTAAATGCCTTATCGTCTTCCCCCATTTTTTAAGGTCGGGAAGCCAGCCGATTGCGCCCTCGGAAACAAAAACGACGTCGTATTTTTCGCTGTGCTTTTCCGTAAATTCCATTATATCGGACTCGATAAAATCAATGTTTTTTATATTCAAATCATCGGCAAGCGCCTTCGCGTAACGGACATTGTCAGGAACTAAATCAACGCCCGCCGCGAACTCGGCCATTTGCGCCAAAAGAATTGTATCGGCCCCGGTATTGCATTGCAAATGGATAACCTTTTTACCGGATATATCCCCAATTTCATCCTTTATATACGGATTAAAGCGGTGCGCCCCATCGGACAGCATTTTTTTGAAAGCTTCGTAATGGTTCTTTGACAGTTGGCTCCAAGCGTGTTTATTTGAATCTATTTCCTTCATTTTTCCTCCGTACTGTTTTTAGCTGAAAATCATTTGGGAAGCATAATCTTTGCCTCCGCGTGCTGGTCTTTGGGCTTCCTGTATAAAATTATTTTCCTGCCTATAACCTGCACAAGCTCCGACCGCGTCCTCTCGCTCATCATCCGCGCGGCGTCAGCCACCGGAGTGTCCGTGTTGTCAAGCATAGCAACCTTGATCAATTCCCGGGCGGTCAGCGCCTCGTCAACCATCTTCACCACTTCCGGGGTCACGCCGGCCTTGCCTATCATTATAATTGAGCCCAGACCGTTGGCCAATCCGCGCAAATGCGCGCGCTGTCTGCTGTTTATCATGTATTCTCCAAAAGCGGCAAGATATCCGCCGCGGCCTCTCCGTCAAGCACTACGATGACGTTTGTGTGAAGCTGTAAAACCGACGCCGGCACCTTGGGCGTGATATCACCCACCAGGGCTTCTTTTACGATGGCGGCCTTCTTCGCCCCGGTAGCCATGAAAAGGATCTTTTTCGCGCTCATAATGGTCTTAATGCCCATTGTAAGCGCCGTTTTCGGCACTTCTTCGGCGCTGTTGAAAAACCGCGAATTATCCGATATCGTTTTCTCGTTCAAAGCCACCAAATGCGTTTTGCCGGGGAACCTATCGTCCGGCTCGTTAAAGCCTATGTGCCCGTTTGAGCCGATACCCAGAACCTGATAGTCAAGATTCCCCGCCATCTTTATTTTTTTCTCGTATTCCGCGCATTCGGCGCGGGGGTCTTCAGCTTCGCCGTTTTGTATGTTTATGTTTGCGGGGTTGAAATTTACCTGACTGTACAAATGCTTTTGCATGTAAGAATAATAGCTCTGCGGGTTATCCCTTTTGATGGGATAATATTCATCCAGATTAAAGGCCTTGACATGTTCAAAGTCAATGCGCCCGCTTCTGTACAGCTCAACCAGCTTTTTATAAACACCCTCGGGTGTGCTGCCGGTAGCAAAGCCCACGACGCTGTCGGGTTTTTTATTAATCTGCTCCATAATATTCATAGCGCAGTTTGTGTTGAACTCATTCAAATCGCCCGAAACGTTTATCACTATATTCCCCATGTGATATACCATCATCAAAACCTCCACAAGATAACCGGTAAAACAGCATATGCCGGTTATCTACGTTTATTCTTATTATATATGATACGAAGCCCGTTTAACACGAGATTGGGTTCGTAAATAATCTCACGCTTACAATGGCGCATCACCGTTTCCGAGAGCTCGCCGGTAGCTATTACAAGCGTATTTTCGCCAAGCTCCTCCTCAAAGCGTTCAGCCATGCCGTCAATCATAGCGGCCGCCCCGAATACGGCGCCGCTTTTCATGCAGTCAATGGTATTGCCGTTGATGCATTTCTCCGGGGCCTCAATCGGTACGTTAGGGAGCTGCGAAGTACTGTCCGTAAGCGCGTTCATGGAAACCGCAAGCCCGGGCATTATCGCGCCGCCGACAAAGGTTGAGTCTTTATCAACAACGGTAATCGTGGTCGCCGTGCCCATGTCTACAATGATGAACGGCGGCTTGTAAACCGCAAGAGCGCCTACCGCCGCAGCGACCATATCGCCGCCGAGAGCCCCCGGGTCGTCAATAAGTATATTCAATCCGGTTTTTATGCCCGCGCTTACAACAACCGCGTTAACGCCCGACAGAAGCTTTACGGCTGACTTGAAAACCTTCGTAAGCGGCGGCACAACCGATGAAATAACGGCCCCGTTGATTCCCTGGCGGTCTGTCCCGTGAAAATTTAACATGCCATTTACGGAGGACGCGTACTCGTCCGCCGTCATTGCCGTATTGGTGGACATCCTAAAAACAAGCGGCGGTTCCTCGTCTTTAAAACAGCCTATTACTATGTTTGCGTTTCCAACATCAATCGCAATAACCATATTATTATCTCCATTTACATGTTATACCCTTTTTTTCTTGACTATCCCGATTATCCGGTCGATATTGGTGGCAAGGGCAATATTGACAACCAGCTCTACAAAAAAGTTAAATCCTATCATAATTCCTGAGGCGTACTGGAAGATTGTCCGCCCCGCGCCTTGCTCAATCAAAACCTCTGAAAAAAGAAACAATACAACCACAAAGATACTTGTGTTTACTACCGGCGTAATTATCGCCGCGCCCAATACGCCGAAATAGGTTTCCTTTCTTGCCAAAGCTTTATAGACTAGCCCCGCGGTAAGGCCCGCCGCCAAACCCCGGCCCAATGTGCCGGCGGTCATTATAACGGGACTGATACCCCACATCATGGCGGAAGTGGGCGCGACACCCATAATACCGCTTCCCAGCACGACAAGCCCGAAGCAAAATCCTTGTAAAGCGGCGGCTCTCGGCCCGTACATAGCCGCTCCGATAACAATCAGCGGGACGGCAAGGGCAAAGGGGATTGCCCCGGGGGTAACAAAATTGATGGCAGTGGCGAACACTTGAAACACGACGGTTAATGAGGTAAGGATGGCGACCCCTACCATGCGCTGGGTTTTTACTGCCGTAGGCATAACCATTAACGTACTCTCCTTGCTGCCACTCCTCCCTAATCGTAGGATGCGGCGCACTTTTCCGGGAAACCCCCGGTTAAACCAGTATACTACACTAATTGGAAATCGTCAACAGCAGTAAATTTTTAACGATTGATTTTTAGCATTACATATTATATAATAACTCCGAAAAAAAAGCTAGGAAAAATTTAGAAAATTGTTTACATGGTTGAATTAAATGATATAATAACTCTTGAAATCATTTTGAGGGGATAGGATGAACGAAACCGCATACATGCTCTGGCTGGCGGGGACGCAGGAGGTCGGTAGGAAAGCCGCTCTCGGGCTTTGCGAAATATACGGGCCGGAGGAGCTTTGGAACATGCCTGAAAACCGGCTCCTCATGCTGCCGCAGCTTCATGGCAAGGCGGCGAACCGGCTGCTGCAAAGGCGTAACGAACGCGCGGTTGTTTCGGAGCTGGAAGGGCTGTCGAAGAAGGGCATATGGCTGCTTACATACGGCGGGGCGGATTATCCCGGCGGCTTGAAGGACATAGACGACCCGCCATTACTGCTGTATGGCCTTGGGACTATGCCCCCGGAAAGCATGCCGAGGGTTGCCGTTATCGGCGCGAGGAAATGTTCGTCCTACGGCCTGAGCGTGGCGAAAAAAATAGCATACGGGCTGGCAGGCGCGGGTTTTGCAATAGTCAGCGGACTGGCCCGCGGCATCGACTGCCAGGCGCATGTATCCGCCATAGACGCCGTTACGGAAGCCAATGGGGAGGAATCCGCGCGTCCGGTCACAATCGCCGTGCTCGGCTGCGGCGTGGATGTGTGCTATCCGCCTGAGAATTACAGCCAATATAAACGTATATTAAATCATGGCTGCGTGCTGAGCGAGTATCCGCCCGGCACCGCGCCGTCGAAATACATGTTCCCCCAGCGCAACCGTATAATATCGGGCCTGTCGCTGGGTATCGTCGTGGTTGAGGCCGCCGAGAGAAGCGGCACCGGTACGACGGTGAATATGGCGCTTGCTCAGGGGCGTGAGGTTTTTGTTGTACCCGGCAGTATTTTATCGCATCTGAGCGCGGGCACGAACAATATGATCAAGGACGGGGCTATTCCCGTTACCTCCCACGAGGATGTGGTATGGGCGCTGCGGCGGGAGCTTGGGCACGATTTTTTTGGAAGCGCGTTAAACGCGCATGAAACCGGTAACGGCGAACATAATATAAAGCATAATCTGACAAAGGAAGAAAAAACGATGCTGAACGCCCTGTCAACGGAGCCTGTGGATGTGGACGCGCTTGCGGCGTCAACGGGCATCGCGGCGCAGGACGTTATGTTTTTCATGAGCAAATTGGAGCTGGCCGGCCTTGTAAAACCGGTGCGCGGCTTGGGATACGTAAAAACATATTCGTAGGGGCGAACTGTCCGGCGCTTCACGGAGCGCTTAAAAAATAGAATGGGGTATAATAGTGGCTGAAAAAACAGCGAAAAAAACATCTAAACCAAAAAAACGAAATCTGGTAATAGTCGAATCACCCGCAAAGGCCAAAACGCTGAAAAAATTCCTGGGCGACAGCTATAAGATAGAGGCCTCTATGGGACATGTGCGCGACCTTCCCAAAAGTCAGCTCGGCGTTGACGCGGATAACGACTTTGAGCCTAAATATATTACCATCAGGGGCAAGGGCGACATCTTGAAAAAACTGCGCAAGGAAGCCGGAGACGCGGCAACCGTGTATCTGGCGACGGACCCGGACCGCGAAGGGGAGGCCATTTCCTGGCATCTGCTGCATTCGCTTAATCTGGACGGAAAAACGTATAAACGCATAACCTTCAACGAAATCACCAAGGCGGCGGTCAAGAAATCCATATCCGAAGCGCGCGACATCGACATGAAGCTGGTGGATTCCCAGCAAGCCAGAAGGGCGCTTGACCGTATAGTAGGATACAAGCTCAGCCCGCTGCTGTGGCGGAAGGTGCGCAGGCGGCTGTCCGCCGGGCGCGTCCAAAGCGTGACCCTGCGGCTTATCTGTGACCGTGAGCGCGAAATTGACGCTTTTGAGCCCGTCGAATACTGGACGGTGGACGCGCAGCTGCTTACCAAGGGCAAAAAGGCTTTCAGCGCCCATTACGGCGGAGAGCTGAAAACCCGCGAAGAAGCCGAGAAAATCACGGAGGACATTAAAAAATCCAAGGCAAAGGTTCAGGAGATAAAACGCGGGACGCGCGTACGCAAGCCCCCCGCGCCGTTTACCACAAGCACCTTGCAGCAGGAAGCGTCAAAAGCGCTTAACTTCGCCGTGTCAAAGACCATGCTTGTGGCGCAGCAGATTTACGAGGGCGTAGACCTGAAAGGCCTTGGAACTGTGGGTTTGGTTTCCTATATCCGCACGGATTCGGCGCGTATTTCCGACGACGCTTTCGCTGTTGCGAAAACCTACATCACCGATAATTTTGGAACGGACTACGCGGCGCAAACCAAGCCGGAGCACAAAACCCGCGAACGCATTCAGGACGCCCACGAAGCCATACGCCCCACGGACATTACCTTAACGCCGGATAAATTGAAGGATTCCCTGACCAGGGACCAGCTGCGTCTGTACGGCCTTATCTGGGAGCGGTTCGCCGCGTCCTGCATGACGGCGGCCGCCTATGACACTGTTTCAATAAAGATATCCTGCGGCGGGCATACACTTAAATCCAGCGGGCAGATAATGACGTTTGAGGGATATAAAAAGGTCTATAAAAAAGAAACGGACAAGGACGAATCCGCCTTAATGCCGGATATGGCCGAGAAGGATGAGCTGAAGCTGGAAACCGTCACGCCGCTGCAGCATTTCACCCAGCCGCCGCCGCGCTTTACCGAGGCGACGCTGGTCAGAACCCTTGAAGAAAACGGCGTGGGCCGCCCCAGCACATATTCCCCCACCATTACGACCCTTATTTCGCGCGGTTATGTGACAAAGGAGAAAAACGTGCTGTATCCGGCGGAGCTTGGCGAAATTGTTAACGATATCATGGAGACGCACTTCGGTGACGTCGTTGATATTGAGTTCACCTCAAAGCTTGAGGACGGGCTGGATAAAATCGAGTTCGGCGAGATGTACTGGAAGGACTTGCTTAGGGAGTTTTATTTTCCGTTTAATGAAAAAATCGCGGTTGCGGAGCAGAACATCGGAGAGGTGGACGTTAAGGACGAGGAGACGGACGTCGTTTGCGAGCATTGCAAGCGCAACATGGTAATAAAATACGGGCGGTTCGGGAAATTCCTGGCCTGCCCCGGCTTCCCGGAATGCAAAAACGCGCTGCCCTACTTCCCCGAAGCCGGTGTGGACTGCCCCCTGTGCGACGGCAAGATATTGATAAAGAACACAAAAAAAGGCCGTAAATACTTTGGCTGCGACAACCACCCGGACTGCGAGTTCATGTCATGGCAGAAGCCCGCGGGAATGAATTGCCCGCGCTGCGGCGAGTTCCTTGTGGAAAAGAACACAAAAACGCAAAAACGGGTAATGTGCCTGAGCGGCGGGTGCGGGTATTCAGACGCGGTTGAAGACGATGAATCCCAGGATTAATATTTTAAAGCGTTTAATATTTATTTCGGCTTTGTTTGTATTTTGCACATTCGCAATGCTCTTCGCCGCCAATATGATTGCGAAGTACGGTGAGCCTGAACCCGGAAGGGACGCTATTATAGTGCTGGGCTGCGGGCTTGACGGGTACGAGGCGGGAACCACACTGCGGCTTAGGCTTGACCGCGCTTTGGAATATTACGGGGCGAATCCCAGCGCTGTTATAGTTGCGTCCGGCGGTCAAGGGCCGGATCAATTGATCCCCGAGGCTCAGGCTATGCGGAATTACCTCGTCAGGCAGGGCGTTCCCGAGAGCGCGGTAATAATGGAAAAACAATCCAGAGATACCATGCAAAATCTTAGTTTTTCCAAAATATTACTGGACGGGCATTTTGACGGCGAATATAATGTGGTCGTCGCAACCAGCGACTTCCATATCTTCCGTTCGCTGAACATAGCAAGGCTTATTGGCTTCAACGATCCGCAGCCCGCGGCAAGCCGCTCCGCCCTGCGCCTGCTGCCGGGGTTTTACGCGCGGGAGTATGCGGCGTTGATGTATTATTACTTACTGGAATCATGGAGGTAACTATGATTGAAAAAATACGCGGGATAACGGCGTCGGCCGTAGCGGCCGCCGATAAGGCGGGGACGGTCAGGGAGCTTGAGGAGCTGCGCGTTGAGGTCCTGGGCAAGAAGGGCAGCATGACGCAGATTCTTAAAGGAATGGGCGCGCTGCCGCCCGATGAGCGCCCGCTGATGGGGCAGGCGGCGAACGATGCCCGCGCCGAGATTGAGAAAAGGCTTGAAGCGCGTCAGGCTGTTCTGCGGATGGCGGAGCTTGAGGAACGCCTTGCCAATGAGGTTATTGACGTTACAATGCCGGGAAGGGCGCAAAAGCCCGGGGGACGGCATCCCATGACCATAATGATCGAGGATCTGTGCCGCATATTCACGGGCATGGGTTACGAGATCGCCGAAGGCCCGGAGATTGAGACGGATTATAATAATTTCATTGCCCTGAACACGCCGGAACATCATTCCTCACGCGATGAACAGGATACGTTTTATATGGAGGGCGACGGCGGTTTTCTGTTACGTACGCAAACCTCTCCCATGCAGGTCAGATATATGATGCGGAACAGGCCGCCCATCCGCGTTATATGTCCGGGCAAGGTTTTCCGCTCCGATGAAATTGACGCGACGCATACGCCCGTGTTCCACCAAATGGAAGGGCTTGTTGTGGATAAGGGGATTACGCTTGGCCATTTAAAGGGCGCGCTGACCACTTTTGCCCGCGAGCTGTTCGGAGCGGACACGGCGGTACGCTTCCGCCCGCATTATTTCCCGTTTACGGAGCCAAGCGGGGAGATGGACGTGCGCTGCTACATGTGCCTGGGTAAGGGCTGCCGCGTATGTAAGGGCGAAGGCTGGGTGGAGCTTCTGGGCTGCGGCATGGTGCATCCGAACGTATTGAAAATGCGTGATATTGACCCGGACGTGTATTCGGGGTTTGCGTTTGGCATGGGCCTTGAGCGCGTTGCTCTGGCGCGTTTCAGGATACCCGACATACGGATTTTATTCGAGAACGACGTACGGTTTTTACGGCAATTTGCTTAAAGGCTTTTGTAAAGGATAAAACCTGGAGGGCGCTGCCCGTATCATAAATTTTGATGACGGGAAAATAGTCCTGTTGAAAGTATTTCAATCGAAGTGCCCGAGCAAGGGGTTTCGCCCCTTGCCCCCCTTCGTTTTGAATATGCGCGAATTACCTAACGAGGAAATTGTTGCAAATTGTCTTTAAGAATCAAATACTAATGTATTCCCCAAAGCTCCGTCATAATAAGGAGTATCGTTTTTCTTAATTTAAAATTTTCCTTTAGTATATTCATCCACTGTATTTATCCAGAAATTTTTTGCAATCTCATTTCTTGGATGAAACCATATTTGCCATTTTCCTTTGAACCTATCGAAAATATATTTTGCGCAATGTTTCCCAATTCCCTTTTTCTTATATTGATACATTATAAAGAAATCATCTATAGAATAATTTGATTCGATTTCTTCAATTTGGCGGCCATCAAAAACAAGTACGAATCCAGCCAGCTTATTATTAACTTTAATAAAAAATGGGTGCCGATTTTCTTCTGCCCAATAAAGGTCTAAATCATCTAAATCATCATATAAACCCAAATCATTAACATCTACAGAGGAATACTGCGAAAGCTCATAAATATATAATTCACCTAAATTCTTTAATATTTCCTTTTCTGTAAATTTTACAGGCTCCAGCGAAATATTCATACGATTCCTCCAAAGGTAATAAATTTACTCATTTTGATAATAACAATCCTCTTATCTTTTACGCACATCGTAATAAAATAGTACCCTGCGCTTGAATAATCATAGCCTCTTAGACGGATATTCTTTCTGATTGGCTTTTCGTACATTTTCACAACTCAACAACCCGTTGTTACACGATGCGGGCAGCGCCCCAAGGTTTTTATTTATTGGCGTATTCCAACTCATCATGCAATTCCTGCGGAACCTTTTTGCCGGACTGGCCTACCTTATTAATAAGCCGGGACAGTTGCTGTACGCGTTGATTCTGTTTTACGTTGTAACGGTTAAGCAGCTCCGAGAATTGCGGGTTTTGTTTGAGCTTTTCCCGCGTTTGGGACGGGAAAGGGCAATATGCCAGAATTATCCGGCGGGCCGTTCTGTTAAGGCGCGAGGAGCCGTTCGCCTCATACTGCATCCAATCCGTGTAATTCAATGAAAACGCCGTTTTATAGTTGTTCCGGGCGCGCGTAAGCTCGGTTTTGATAGATTCCTTTACCTCCGCTGAAAGGTCGCGGTTGTTCCTGTAAAATTGCAAATAGTCGCTGTACTCGCTGGTAAGCGAGGGGTCCGTTATATCGGTCCAGCGCACGCCTTGGACGCGCTTGCACATTTCCCAGCGGAACTCGCTTGTCAGGCGTATCAGCAGCGCTTTCAGGTCGCTTTGCAGGAACAGCGGCATAAACATGCGCGACGGTGTGGCGCGCTTCATGCCTTCAATCTCCTGCCACATAATCCCGCGTATGCCGACGGTGGGCATAAGGATGAAATCGGGCAGTACCTCCACATGTATAACCTCTTTTGCCGTGCCGAGCACAGGGTCTGAATACATTACCTCGCGGAAATAAGCGGAGAAATCAACGCCGCGTATTTCGTCAAGCGTATCCATAATAAGCTTAGGCGTTACCAATGAAAACTCAAGCTTGCGCTGTATATTATGGCTGGACAGCAGCGGGCAGTATGTTGAAATAATACCGCATGTTATCTTATTCGTAACCGGGAACACATTTTCTATCTCGAAACGCAGCTTGCTTTCCAAATCATTTAAAAGCCGCGCCTCTTCCTTGTCGTCAATTTTACGCGTCGCCTTCTGACCGCGTAAATAAGCGGCGTAATCCTCGTCCAGCTCATTGCGGCACGGCTCCTTCCGCCCGCCGTAAATAGCGGCAAGCCATTCATACGCCGTGTAAACGCCCATCTCGGGGTCGCCTTTCAACGAATCCGCAACCGAATATAAATAGTCCGCGTTTTCCTGCCCGGCAAGCGCCGCGTCAACATACCCGAAGTTGAGGAACATTTTAATGATTGTGGGCGGGGCGGGGTCTTTAAGGCTTTTAATCAGTACGCCCTGATATATGTCATAGAAAGCCGCCGTTAATTCCCTGCGCAGGCGGTACACGGCATCCTCGGCGGAACCCCTGTCGCTGAGTTTCGTATATTCCTGTACGTTTCTGATGAATTTGCTGCATATGTCTTTGGGGCGGCCGGAGTATTCCAGAATAAGATTCATTGAATCCGCCGTGCTGCCGGGACCCTCGGTCATGCCCTCTTCCGTTTGCGACGCCCGCTTAACCGCAAGGTTTCCTTTATATGCCGCCATGCGCTGTTGATAATAGGTGTGATTTAAACCCGTCATGCCGGAAAGCAGCTTCGTCAGCCAAGCCATTAGTGCCCCTACGGCGGCATCCGCGCCTTTTATATTTATCGAGACGCAATGCAGCTCGGAAATAAGCGCGAACAGGTCATGCCCGCCGCTGCGCAGGAAAATCTGCAAGATTTTATTTATATAGTTGATATAATCCTTGCATATATTTATCACAAGGCGGGCATCCTCCGCGCCTTTACGGATAAAACCCAGCGTTATCCCGGGCTTATTGTTGAAAAAAGCCTTGCGTACGGCGGGGTCAGATTCCTTTGTTTCCATATAGTAGGGATATATCCATTCGTCTACCAGATCGATTTCGGGAAACGGATCGGCACCCGCGACCCCTTCGTGCTTCTTAGCCGTAAACGCGTATTGCGTACACATATTGCCGTATTGCGCGTATATGCCCTTAACCGACTCAAATGCCATTTCAGCCTCGTTTTTCAGCGCAATCTTATATTGTAAAAGGCTCAGGAGCTGGCGGCACATAGAATTGATAAGCAGGCTGGCGATATCCGGTTTTTCCCGCAGCAGCCCCTCCAGCGCGCTTAAATTTCTATATGGATACGAAAATACCACTACATCCGAAACCGCGGTGTAAGTACTGCTGTAAACCCCGTCGCTAAGCTCACAGATACCTATTACGTCGCCTTGCTCATAAATAAACGGTTTTCCTTTGAATGAAGCTTCCGCCTTTCCGCCGGTTATGAATAAAAGCTGATCCATAGGCTTGCCTTCGCCGCATATAACGGAGCCTTGCTTATATTCCATTGATGTCATAAATAAACCTCTCTCTTTTCGTTATGATTAACTAACCCGGGCTTTTACGAAACGCAATAGGCTTTTGTAGGCAAAACCGTACAACGCGTCCGTCAGCAGTGAAAAAACGAGGACAGCCAGAATAAAAACAATGATAAACAACGGATAAAAACCGCTTTCGTGCCGTGCCTGCGAAAACAGGTCAAACCTGTTCCCGCCGAGCCTTGAAAAAACCTGTATCCAGAAAACATGGATTATATACGCGCCGTAGACATGCCGCGCCATTTTGGTCGTTGCGCCGCTGCGGATGTTTAACTTTGTGAAAAGAATTAAGAACAGAACGGATGAGGCTACGATTATTATATTGCTGGGATCGCCGAATGTGACGTTAAGCCCGTTCGTTTCAATCCGCGCGGCTTCCTCCAGCGAACCGATTGCGCCCCCCAACAGCTGTATAAGGCTTGCAAGGTTATATCTGCTGTTATACAGCCTGCTGCCAAGGATAATCATTATTTGCGCCGCCATGAACATCAGGCCCGCCTTTGCCGGGGATATACGGGGCGGGTATTTCCTTATGTACGCCCCCGTCACAAACAACGCCGTGAACAGCGTCAATTGAGCGCGGAACAGCGATAAATCAAACCACATTAACCCGGTTAAGGACGTAAAAGACGGCATTACCGAGGCAACCGCCAGTAACACGCGCATAACGGCGCGGTGCGTCCTTTGGTCGATTTGTTCCAATGCGGCAGCCAACAGCGGCGCGATAAGAGACAGCACCAAAAACGTCTGCACAAACCATAAATGATATAGGTTATAGCTATTTGTCAGCGCGCCAAGGAAAACCCGCCTTACGGCTTCGCTAAAGCTCCGGTCCAGCTCCAAAAACAGGTAAAAAGGCAGATAAACCATTACCGGCAGTATCAGCCGCAGCACAGTCCGCGCGGGTTGTTTATTTTTAAAGGACATAAAAAAGAAGCCGCTTATCAAAACAAAGCAGTTCGTGCATATGCGGGACAAGCTTGCGACGGTATCGGTAAAAATCCAGTTCGGCTCAAATTTGTCAAACCGTACCATCCTGAAAGGCGCCACAACATGCAGCGCTATGACCATCACGAGCAGTATTATACGCATTGTTTCGATACCGGCTTCCCGTCTGCGCATATTTATACCACCGACGGTTCCAGCAATAACTCGCCGCTGTCAAAACGGGACACGTCCATCCTCTGCCAGGGCAAAGTCGGCGGAAGGCCCAGAATCATCTCAGCCATGGATTGGCCCGTGGCGGGGGAGGTCATAAAACCATGACCGCTGAAGCCCGCGGCGGTGTAAAATCCCTTGGGATCGCTTGCCGCGCTGTAGATGGCGGCGTTGTCGGGCGACACATTGTAAAGCCCTGCCCATTGGCGCAGTACGCGCAGGTTTTTGAGGGCTGGCATTACGTTGACAACGGATTGGGCTATAAGTTCGGGGAAGCCGCTGTAGGATGTCATGCGCAGGTCGCGCGGCTGGGCGTCGTCCGTGCGGCCCATAAGGAATGAGCCGTGGGGTGTTTGCTGGCAGTAAAGGTTAAGTGAAAAGCTCATGATCATCGGGCCGAGGATGGGTTCAACCGGCTCCGTAACCATAATATTATGGCGTTCGGAAAACAGCGGCAGGTCTAACCCGGCTATCCCGGCGATTTCCTGCGCCCAGCCCCCGGCGGCGTTCACCACCGTTTCGGCCGCTATAAAACCCTTGTTTGTCGTAATGCCTGTTACGCGCCCGTTTGCCGCGGTTATGCCGGTAACGTCCGTATATGTCATGATTTCGCCGCCCAAACGCTTGAATGCGTCCGCGAAAGCCTGCGTCATGTGGAAGGGGTTTAAGTGCCCGTCTTTTTGACAAAAGGCGGTTCCGAGCAGATTATCGGTGTTCAGGATGGGGACGATTTGCCTGGCATCCTCGCAAGTCAGGAGCTGGGAATCAATGCCAAGGCTGTTTTGAAGCGCGACATTCTTTTTCATTTGCTCCAGTTCGCGCTCATTGCTGATTAAAAGCATGTAGCCTGTTTGGTGGAATTCAATATCACCGTTGTACTGAAGCTCATCCTGCGCGGTTTCAAAGAAATCCAGGCTGTATTTGGAAATGACGCAGTTCAATTCCGTACCCCATTGCTGGCGGATGCCTGCGCCGCAGCGTCCCGTGGCGCCGTAAGCAAGATGCCCGCGTTCAAGCAGAAGCACGTTTTTCGCGCCGTTTTTCAATAGGAAGTACCCGATTGCAACCCCGGAGATGCCCCCGCCGATTACGCAAATATCCGCTGTTTTATTCATTAAGGGTCTCCTTTGATTCACTGTAGGCCGCAATCGCGGCGAGGGAAACGCTCCGCGTTACCGGCCTGTATGTGCCCGGGCTTATCTCCGACACATTTTTTCCCATGGCGCAGGACAGTTCGGCAAGAACGAGGGGTACGCAGTTGCGTCCCTGGCATGGGCCCATTCCCAGGCGGGAGATGCGCTTAATTTCGTCGATTGATGTGAAGCCTTGGGCAATCAGGTCGTGTAATTGTTTTATGTCTATGTCGTTGCAGCGGCAGATTATGGAGATATCGTCAGGCTGCGAAGAAACTTCGTTATAGGGTGCGGGCGGGACGCCCGCGCTCCCAAAATGCCGCACGCCGTAAATGAATTCCTTATCTACAGCAAGGGAAACAACGGGCGTTTTATCCATTGCGGCGGTATTTAACACTTTTATGACCTCCGCATCGCATACCGGCTTGCCCTCCCTGTCCAAGGCGGTGACAGTATCGCCTTCTTTTGGAAGCGGCGCGAATTCGTAAGGCAGCTTCACCAAGGCCTTATCCTTGGAATATGACATATCCACAACCATTATCGCAAGCCCCGGGCACATTGAAACGCACAGCCCGCAGCCGTTGCATTTATCGCCGTCGATAACGGGCAGATCGCTTATATCCTCAAACGGTTTAATTGCGCCTCTGCGGCATGCCGTTTGGCAGGGATTACAAGGTATGCGCTGGAAGCATTCTATTACGGCGACGGGCCCTTTTTCCAGCCGCTCCGCCGGCGGAAAAACCGACAGCACCTGTTCTTTCGTGGGGATTCCCGTGTTTATCAGCATTTCTTGCATCCCCCTTTAATATGTAGGCGCGTTGCGGCGCGTCCATCCCTCAGCCTTTCGGCGGCGTCGCCCTGCCTTAACGCTTCAAGCTGCCGAAGCAGCTCCTGTTTTTTATCTTCTATATTGGGAATGTTTAATCCAAGCTGCTCCGCCGCGCCCAGACCGGCTAAAGAGCCCTCAACCATCGCGCTGGAGGCTTCCTCAACGCCGCCGGAATCACCCGCCGCGAAAACATTGTTTATCGAAGTGCGTAAATTATCGTCCCTATACGGCACGTAGCCGCCCAGCGCGGGTACGAAGGCCATTTTCGCCCCGGCCTGCCACAAAAGCTCCGTTAGCGGCGAAAGGCCGACGGACACGCAGAGGGTATCGGCCTTGAACGCGCGTTCCGTCCCGGGTATGCCCTGCCAGTTCTGGTCAAGGCCCCAAACGGTAACGGATTCAAGCCCGGATTCTCCATGCGCCGCTTTTACGGAATGGGCGGTAAGAATCGGCACGCCCATGCGCCGCAGCTTTGCCGCGTGAACGAGATAGCCGCCTATGCGCGGCGAGCCCTCTACAACGGCCAAAACCTTAACCCCCGCTTGAATAAGCTGGTAACTCACGATAAGCCCGATATTTCCCGCGCCCAGCATAACCACGCGTTCGGCGGGTTTTACGCCGTATTGGTTCATAAGCGTCTGCACAGCTCCCGCGCCGTAAATGCCGGGCAGGTCGTTGCCGGGGAAGGGGAGGTTTTTTTCGCTTGCGCCCGTTGAAACGACGACGGTTTCGGGGCGGATTTTTTCATACCTTCCGCCGATGTCAGCCGTCCATACGCCGTCGTCGTACGCGCCCAAAACGGCGGCGTTTGTGATTATGCGGACGTTTTCTAATTTCGATATCTTATTCAAAAGGATAGCGGAAATATCAAAGCCCCTTGCCGCCGCGTGCTGTTTTTCGGAGCCGAAGAACATGTGCGTCTGCTTAACAAGCTGCCCGCCCGGTTCGTGGCTGCGCTCAAGGACAAGCGTGTCCGCGCCGGCCCCGCCCGCAGTTATCGCCGCGCAAAGCCCCGCCGGCCCCGCGCCGATGATCAATACCCCTGTATGTATCATATTAGGGCTCCTTTGCCGCGCTGTGTTTCAACAACCATGCCGTCTTTGCAAAGCTCAAGGCATGTCCGCACATTCGGCACGCCGTCAACGACCATCATGCAGGACGAGCAGTTGCCGATGGCGCAAAACAAACCGCGCGGGCGCTTTTTCAGCATGCTTTCCGAGATACCCTTAAAACCCGCGGCATGGAGCGCGACGGCGATTGTCATGTTGTCGCACGCCTCGACCCTTACCCCGTCGAAGGTGAAGCTTACGGGGTTTCCGCGCTTGAAATCCAGTATTGGATGGGCTTCGATCCTCAGATTTATTCCCCTCTCAGAATTTTTGATTATATAGTAAGTATACAACTAAAAACACTGGAAATCAAATAGATTTTATGTTATTATAATGAATATGTGATGAACCTTAGTTCACCCTATCATCAAAAGAGGTAATTTCGCTATCGCGAAATCTTGATTTGAATTCTTTTTGGATTGCCAAAAAAGAATCAAAAAACGAGGTAAAAACATGGACATTCTTGAAAAACTGCGTATATTGACTGACGCAGCTAAGTACGATGTAGCCTGCACATCGAGCGGCGTAAACAGGAAGGGCGTTAAAGGCAAGCTTGGCAGCGCGAATGCCTGCGGGATCTGCCACACCTTCGCCGCGGACGGGCGCTGTATTTCGCTGCTGAAGATATTAATGACAAATTATTGCATATACGACTGCCAATACTGCGTGAACAGGCGTTCCAACGATGTGCCGCGCGCGGCTTTCACGCCCGAGGAAATAGCGCGGCTGACCATCAATTTCTACAGGCGCAACTACATTGAGGGCCTTTTCCTGAGCGCGACGGTTATCAAAAGCCCGGACTATACGATGGAGCTTTTGTATCAAACCTTAAAATACGTCCGCAAAGTCCATCATTTTAACGGTTATATCCATGTCAAGGCCATTCCCGGCGCGAGCCAGGAGCTTATCGCGGCGACGGGCTTGCTTGCCGACCGTATGAGCGTAAACATTGAAATGCCGTCGGCGGAGAGCCTTGCGCTGTTCGCGCCTGAAAAAACGAAGGAATCCATCCTCCTGCCCATGAAGCAGATTAAAAACGGCATTACGCGCTCCAAAGCCGAGGTTGTGCGGTACAAACACGCGCCGTCCTTCGTCCCGGCGGGACAAGCCACACAGCTTGTAGTGGGCGCGTCGTCCGACAATGACCGCAAGATTGTGGAGCTGGCGGAAGGCCTGTACAACACCTACTCATTGAAGCGCGTGTTCTACTCGGCCTATGTGCCGGTACCGACTAAAAACAAGATGCTGCCCACATCCCGCGCGCCGCTCCTGCGCGAACACAGGCTTTATCAGGCGGATTTCCTGCTCAGGTTTTACGGCTTCAACTCCGGCGAGATATTTGAAAACTCCGACGGTTCGCTTAACATGAACATGGATCCCAAATGCAGCTGGGCAATGAACAATCTGGATAAATTCCCCGTTGAGATAAACAAAGCTGATAAAATGACCCTGCTGCGCGTTCCGGGCATCGGCACAATCAGCGCCGACCGCATTGCGGCGGCGCAGCGTCAGGGGCCGATAAGCTTTGAAACGTTAAAAAAAATGGGTGTGGTGTTAAAGCGCGCCCAGTACTTCATCACCTGCGGCGGGCGCATGTACCGGCAAACCAAGCTGAACGAGGATTTCCTGACAATGACGCTTTCCGAAAACAAGATAGACGAGCGGTACGACCAATTAAGCCTGGCGGACGATTTCGGCCTTTCGCTTCTTCCCGCGCCCGCGCCGAATTTTGAGGATGAGTTAAAATGCCTGACCGGACAGCTGTAACCGCGGTAACGGACGGAACCGCGGAAGGTCTTCTGACGGCGCTTTACATGTACTATTACGGGAATCTGCGCCCGGAAATGGTTGTGGACGGTTCGCTGCCGTCCTTCCAACAAACCCTGGGCGCGGAGTATGTTTTTGTTAAAACGGACCAAATCTCAGCGGAAAAGGTCTTTAACGCCATTGAAAGCAAATTCAGCGGCCAGACGCGCCGCTGTATCGGCCTTTCCCTCCTTAGCGCGGCGGAGGATAAGCTGTTCGACATCTTCCGCTATATCCTTCTGGCCTTCAAAGACCCGAAACATGTGGACGACCGTGAACAGTTCGATTTTGTCATAAGGATCCACAAACTGACCAGAAATGTGGGTATGGAAGCGCATCTGCTTACGGGATTCGCGCGGTTCAAACAAACGTCGCAGGGCGTGCTTTATGCCGAGATTTCGCCTAAAAACAACGTCCTGTCCCTTGTTATGGACCATTTCACGGACAGGCTGGGCAACGAACGGTTCGTAATTCACGATACCGCGCGCGGTTTAGCCGGCGTTTACGACACCCGCGAGTACATCATTGCCGAGATGCCCAAAAACCTCCGCGCCTCGTTCGACGAAGACAGCGACGAGCAAAGCTGGCAGGAGCTGTGGACAACCTTCTACAATACCATAGGCATACAGGAACGCAAGAACAGCAAATTGCGCCGCCAGCTCAGCCCCAAATATTTTTGGAAAAATATGACTGAGCACCAGCGGCGCGAGCATTGGCAATGATTTACTTCAACAGGTTTTGGATTTGCTTATCTGACATAATCCCTTACGATAACACGGTTTTTAAATACCGCGCGGTATGGGATTTTTTGTTTTTTGCAACCTTTTCCGGGGTTCCCGCAATAACGATGGAACCGCCGCGGTCGCCGCCCTCCGGGCCCATGTCAATGATATAGTCGGCGGTTTTTATTACGTCGAGGTTGTGTTCGATAACGATGACGGTGTTGCCGCCGTCCGTCAGCTTTTGGAGGATGTCGGTCAGCTTGTGTACGTCGGCGGAATGCAGGCCGGTGGTGGGTTCGTCGAGGATGTAGATGGTGCGGCCTGTGGAGCGGCGGGCCAGCTCGGTGCTTAATTTGACGCGCTGGGCTTCGCCGCCGGAGAGGGTGGTTGAGCCCTGCCCCAGCGTTATGTAGCCAAGGCCCACGTCGTACAGGGTTTGCACCATCTGCCGCACGCGCGGCAGATTCTCAAAGAAGACAAGCGCGTCCTCAACGGTCATTTCCAGCACGTCTGCGATGGATTTGCCCTTAAACTTAACTTCGAGTGTTTCGCGGTTGTAACGTTTGCCCAGGCATACCTCGCAAGGCACGTAAACGTCGGGCAGGAAGTGCATGGAGATTTTCTTGATGCCGTCGCCGTCGCAGGCTTCGCAGCGCCCGCCCTTTACGTTGAAGCTGAAGCGGCCCTTGGAGTAGCCGCGGATTTTAGCTTCGGTTGTCTGGGAGAAGAGGTCGCGGATCAGGTCGAAAAGGCCGGTATATGTGGCCGGGTTTGAGCGCGGGGTGCGTCCGATGGGGCTTTGGTCGATGTTTATAACCTTGTCCAGATGCTCCTGCCCCGACATGTCGCTATGCCTGCCGGGCTTCATTTTGGCGCGGTTCAGGTCGCGGGCCAGCCGCTTGTAGATGATTTCGTTGACAAGGCTGGACTTGCCCGAACCGGAAACTCCCGTGATGCAGGTTAAAACGCCGAGGGGAATGGAGACGTCGATTGATTTAAGGTTGTTTTCAGCCGCGCCCTTTATGTTAAGGAACGTTCCGTTTATGTGGCGGCGTTTTGCGGGGACTTCGATTTTCCGCCGCCCGCTTAGGTACGCGCCGGTGATGCTTTTCTCGCATTTTAGGATATCGGAGGCCATGCCCGTAAAAACAACCTCGCCGCCGCCTTTGCCGGCCGCCGGCCCGATATCTACAATGTAGTCGGAGCTTAGCATTGTGTCGTTGTCGTGCTCAACCACGATGAGGGTGTTGCCCAGGTCGCGCAGGCCCTTGAGGGTAGTGAGGAGCTTGTCGTTATCGCGTTGGTGCAGGCCGATGGAGGGTTCGTCTAAAATATATACCACGCCTACAAGCCCGGAGCCGATCTGGGTTGCCAGCCGGATGCGCTGGGATTCGCCGCCGCTTAACGTGCCTGCCGTACGGGACAGGGTGAGGTAGTCCAGCCCCACATTTACCATAAAGCCCAGGCGGGCTTTGATTTCCTTTAGGATCAGTTCGCCGATCAAAAATTCGGTTGGGTTTAGCTTTATGTCATCAAAAAACTGTTTGATGTTTACAACGGACATGTCGGTCAGGTCGGCGATGCTTGCGCCGTTAACCGTAACGGCAAGGACTTCGGGCTTTAAGCGCCTGCCGCCGCATGTGGGGCAGGCGGCGCGGGTGATGTACGCTTCGTAAACCTCTTTCATGCCGGGTGAGGAGGTTTCACGGTAGCGGCGGTTCAAGGAGTTTATAATGCCTTCATAGGCCCATTGGTAATATTTAGTCGTTCCGCCGGAGGTGTATTCAATCTTGATTTTTTCTCCGCCGCTGCCGTAAAACACTATATTTTTTACGTTGTCGGGGAGGTTTCGGAAGGGAGTGTCGATATCGAAGCCGTAATGCTTGGCCAGGGCGCGGAAGATATTGCCGTTCATGGATGTGTCGTTAGACGCGGCGTTCCAGCCCGGCGCGTTAATTGCGCCGTTTACAAGGGAAAGGCTGTCGTCCGGCACGACAAGCTCCGGGTCAAATTTCATTTGGAAGCCAAGCCCCGTGCAGTCCGCGCAGGCACCGGAGGGGTTGTTGAAGGAAAACATGCGGGGTTCAAGCTCCTCAAGGCTGATGCCGCAGTCGGGGCAGCTGTAGAGCTGGCTGAACACATGGTCGTTGTCGCCCTCGTTTACGGTCAGTAAGCCGCCCGAGAGGTTCATGACGGTTTCGATGGAGCCGGTAAGGCGTTTTTGTATGCCGTCGCGGATGGTTAGGCGGTCGATCACGATGTCTATGCTGTGTTTCTTGTTCTTTTCCAGTTTGATTTCTTCGGTAAGCTCATAGGTTATGCCGTCCACCCTTGCGCGGATGTAGCCGCTCTGACGGGCGTCCTCAAGTATGCGGGCATGTTCGCCCTTTCTGGCGCGTACTACGGGAGCAAGGAGCTGGATGCGCGTACCTTCGGGCATTGTCATAATGCTATCCACAATCTGGTCAACGGTTTGCTTTTTTATTTCCTTGCCGCAGTCGGGGCAATGGGGAATGCCGATACGCGCGAAAAGAAGGCGGAAATAGTCGTAGATCTCCGTGACCGTGCCGACGGTGGAGCGGGGGTTGTGGCTGGTTGTTTTCTGGTCGATAGAGATAGCGGGGGAGAGACCCTCGATGTTGTCGACGTTGGGTTTTTGCATCTGCCCTAAGAATTGGCGGGCGTAGGATGAGAGGGATTCCATATAACGGCGCTGGCCCTCGGCGTAGATGGTTTCAAAAGCCAGGGAGGATTTACCGGAGCCTGAGACACCGGTAAAGACCACTAACCGGTCGCGGGGGATTTCGAGGTTTATGTTTTTTAAGTTGTTCTCTCTCGCGCCCTTAATTACGATTTTATCTGATGGCATATGTTCACCTTTTTTTTATTTATTCAACCACAAAAAGCGCAAAAAAACACAAAAAAATCTATCAATTTATACGTTTCTTCACTTCGTATTTATCCGAGCCGAAATTAATAAGCATACCGTGTTTTAAACGAGAGGCTTTCAAGTATCCTTGCAATAGTGCCATATGCTTTGCTTCTATAGTATTGGTATAGAAAACAAGGACAATGATAGCGTTCTCTACTAAAATATCTACAATATGTTCACCAACTGTTGTACCGTCCTCGTCAAATACAGTTATAAGCGATTTTACTCCCACATTTAATCCAGTTTTCTTTAATCGCTTATATAACGCATTCGCATAAATTTCCTTCAAGAAACCTTTTCCAAAATATGCTTGTATATCATATCCGGTTTGCCTTATAATATCACATATACGTTTGGCTTCATTTTCGTCCATTGCTTCCCATCCTTTTGTGTTTTTTTGTGCTTTTTGTGGTTGAAAAATGTTTTTAAGCACGTAATGAATATAAAACTTATATAACGTGATTTTTACAAACATATTCAATTATTTCACCCACCAACGATTCATCCTGCTCCATACCCGGCTCTGAATTAGTCATTACGATAACGCCGTTCTTATTTTTATAGTAGGCACGTAATTTACATTGCATACCAACGCCCCAGCCCTGCGAAAAGAAATATGGGCTTCCGTATGAATCATTTTCCAGAAAAACGCCCATTCCCGCGTTTTCGTCGCATCCAAACGGTGTCAGCATTAATTTCCCCATGTCATGGCTTAAAATATTACCGCTTGAACCTTGATAAGATTTTATTATATCAATAGTAATAAGCGCCAAATCACTGGGCGTCGTCCACAACGCCGCACCTTCTGTATTGGGATAACAAGCCCTGATTTCCTCAACAATTTCTCCGTTTTTATCGTGGCCGGCAGCACATTCGGATGCATTTATACCTTCATGTTTATCTTTGCCTATTTCCCAAAAGAATGTCCTGCTCAAGCCAAGCGGCTCAAAAACAAGCCGTTCAGCGATTTGCGGGATCGATTCGCCAAACACATCCTCAAGGATTTGTGCGATGACGCAATATCCGGCGTCGGAATAATTACAATCCGTCCCGGGAACGTAAACCGCTTTAACCTCCTCCGGGTTATAACGGGTCGTTCCCATTAAAATATCAATGGGTTTGGGGATTCCTTCGCCTTTTTTATATGGCGCGAAGCTGCCGTCACAATCATAAAACCCGGCTTGATGCGACAATAAATGCGCTAAGGTGATTTTCCTTTCCTTGGTAAACCCGTTATCCGGTATTTTCCATGACACGAGGTATTCGTTTACATCTTTATATAAATCCAAATCCCCGTTCCGTACCAGCCTTAACACACACAACGACGTAATCATCTTGCTTATTGAGCAGGCATGAAAAATAGAATCTTCGGTTACGGCTTTATCCGTTCCGGCTTCAAGCGTCCCAAAGCATTTGACCCATTGGATTTCAAATTCATCGAAATAGCAAACACTCACGCCGGGTACGTTAAAATGCCTCATTCTCTCCGCCACATTCATTTTGGCTTCAGCCCCTCAATTATTAATCATACCTGTATAAAATCCTTTATCATGATACTCTCCTATTTATTAATTAATCAACCGGTACAGTTTATCCGCTGATATTTCAAAACCCAGCTTTTTATGCAAACCAACGGAGGCTTCATTATTGAACTCAATTTGGGAATAGGGAACTTCCCTTTTGCATAGCAAAACATTCACTATATAACCCAAAAGCTCTAACGCAAAGCCTCTCCTTGTATATTTATCCAATACGCCGTTACTTTCCAAAAAGTCAAGCGCTCTTTTAATCATCGTATAATCCCGTAGGATGAAAAAATGATCTTATGTCCGCGGTTATCATTCAAATAACATTTCCATTATTTCGTTCTCGTTTTTGAACCCGGCACGTTCATAAAACGGCACGCTTCGTTCGCTGGGCCAGACCGCCAGTTCCTCTAAATTTCTTTCACGGCTCCAAGTCTTTACCTTATCCATCAACGCGCTGCCTACGCCTTGATTACGGTACTCAGGGACGGTACGGACACTGGACAACCGCCCCGAAACTCTATTTAACATTCCGGGTTTTGGGATTTTAGGCGTAATGATGATATAGATGTGCGCCGCAATGAGCCCGCTATCGTCAGCTATCCAGCAATGGAGGTCGATACCCAGCCTGTTTTTTATATGTTCCGAACAGAGCAGGATGTACGCCGCTTTGCCGGCGGAATCGAGCGGGGTATCTTCGTCAACATGATCCCAAAGCAGTTCGGCCAAGCGTTCGGCATCGTTTACGTCAGCAAGACGATAAGTCACGGGCAAGTTTCCTTTCATAAACGTTATAAAACAACCTCAAACTCTAACTCATGCAAAATCGGGATATCATCAATTCCTAGCACCAGACCGTCTTTACCCCCATTACATTTACCGAACTCGCCTTTAAGCCGCTGGGTAATCTTGAACGCGTTTATATGAGCCGCTTTAAGCGTAAAGCCTCTTTTCTGATAGTAACGGATGGCCTGTGTATTATCATTTGTGGTGATAAGCCATACGCGTGCGCAATCATGTTCTTTCGCCGCATCTATTACGGCGTTTATCAGCTTTGACCCAATGCCTTTATTTTTGGTTAAACTAAAAAAAGCGGCGATTTCACACTCGTTATCTTTTACCTGATATAGAATCGCGCCCGCAAGCTTGCCGTTATCAACAGCGGCAAATCCTGGCAAGCTGAATATATCAATAATATTACCTTTTGTTATAATAGGGGTACCCCATTCATTGTCAATAAAGTCCGTTACCTCTTTATGGTAATCGTTATCTAGGCGTACAATTTCCATACAACAATCCTTCCTTGATTCAACTTTTGCTTATCCGGATTGAGGGCTATTTCATCGAGGAATAATTTATCTAACGGCATTATACTAAACAAAATCTGACAGCAGTATGTCATGTTTTGCTATTTATTTAAAAACTTTTTCATCTCTAAAACCCTGTCCCGGATCAGCGCCGCTCTCTCGAACTGCAACTCCTGCGCGGCTTTGCGCATTTCCTTTTCAAGCTCCTTGATAGCGGCGATCAGCTCGTCCCTGTTCATGGATTCGGGATCCTTATCCAATCCCCCGCGCTTCTTGCCCTTGAAGCCGTCTTTATCCGCCTCGGAAGTGTCAACCGAAACCTGTATCAACCCATGCACCTTTTTTTCAATGCTCTTAGGCGTAATCCCGTTTTGCTCGTTATAATCCATCTGAATGCCGCGGCGACGGTTCGTCTCCGAAATGGCTTTGCGCATGGAGTCCGTCAGCTTGTCCGCGTACATTATTACGCGGCCCTCGACATGCCGCGCCGCGCGTCCTATGGTCTGGATCAAGGATGTTTCGGAGCGCAGAAAACCCTCCTTGTCCGCGTCCAGTATCGCAACCAGCGAAACCTCGGGCAAATCCAGCCCCTCGCGCAAAAGGTTTATCCCCACCAGCACATCGAATACGCCCATCCGTAAATCGCGGATAATCTCAAGCCTCTCCAGCGTTTCGATATCGCTGTGCAGATACCTCACTAATACGCCGTTGTCCTTCAGATACGCGGTCAAATCCTCCGCCATTTTCTTTGTCAGCGTCGTAACAAGTACCTTGTGGCCTTTCCGGGTGACGGTGTGCACTTCCTTGGTCAAATCGTCAATCTGCCCCATAACCGGCCTGACGATTACCTCAGGGTCCAGAAGCCCCGTGGGGCGTATAACCTGCTCCGCCGTATACTCGCTGTGCCTATGCTCATAAGGCCCCGGCGTGGCGGACACAAACAGGAGCTGCTTTATCTTGCCCTCAAACTCATCAAACCGAAGCGGCCTGTTATCCAGCGCCGAGGGAAGCCTGAACCCGTGTTCCACCAGCGTCGTCTTGCGGGACTTGTCCCCCTCAAACATGCCGCGCACCTGCGGGATCGTCTGATGCGACTCATCGGCGATAATCAACATATCATCGGGAAAAAAGTCAAACAGCGTATAGGGTGTGCTGCCCGCCTCGCGCCCCGCCAAATGCCTGCTGTAATTCTCGATGCCCGAACAAAAACCCATCTCCCGCATCATCTCAATATCATAAGACGTGCGCTGCTCAAGCCTTTGCGCCTCCAGCAGCCGCCCGTCCGCGCGCAGCGTCATCAGCCTCTCATGCAGCTCCTCGTCAATCCGCCTGATGGCGACCTCCATCTTTTCGCGGTTTGTAACAAAGTGTGAAACGGGGTAAACCAATAAATGGTTTCTAAGGAACAGCACCTCGCCGGTAAGCGAATCCACCTCCTGTATACGCTCAATCTCATCGCCGAAAAACTCCACCCTGAACGCGATGTCCATAGACCAGGCGGGGAATATCTCCACAACGTCGCCCCGCACGCGGAACGTCCCCCTTGTGAAATTAATATCGTTTCTTACAAATTGTATCTCAACCAGCTTTCTCAGCATATCATCCCTGTCCAAAACCATGCCGGGCCTTAGCGACAGCGACATTTCCCAATAGTCCTTAGGGTCGCCAAGCCCGTAAATACACGAAACGCTAGCCACTATAATAACGTCGCGGCGCTCGAACAAAGCCGACGTAGCAGAATGCCGCAGCCTGTCGATCTCCTCGTTTATGCTCGAATCCTTCTCAATATATGTATCAGAACTCGGAACATACGCTTCCGGCTGATAGTAATCATAATAACTGACAAAATATTCAACCGAATTATTCGGAAAAAACTCCTTAAACTCGCTGTAAAGCTGGGCCGCCAGAGTTTTGTTATGCGCCATGACAATGGTGGGCTTTTGCAGCTCCTGAATAATATGCGCCATTGTAAATGTTTTACCCGAACCCGTAACGCCCATCAGCGTCTGAAACTTGGTTCCCTTGCGGAAGCCTTCAACCAGCCGTTTCACGGCCTGCGGCTGATCGCCCGTTGGCACGAAGTCGGAAACTATTTTGAATGTATTCATGTTCACCTCATAAAAATGAAAAAGACCTTGAGGGAACTTTTGAAATTGTCGCCCAGAACCCGGCAGCAATTCTAAGGAAAAGTTCCCTCAAACTCCCTCAAAGCTTTGTACGTTTAGATTTTTAGAGTAGTCTATTGATTTTTGCGGCCAAATCGGCCTTGCCCACGGCGCCTACCTGTGTTTCCGCAACGCGCCCGCCCTTGAAGAACAAGAGCATCGGGACGCTGCGCACGCCGTAGGATTTAGCCAGCTCGCCGCTTCGGTCCACATCAATTTTTATTACCTTGGCGCGGCCCTGGTAATCGGCGGCAAGCTCGTCAAGAGCGGGGGCGATCATCTTGCATGGCCCGCACCATTCGGCGTAGAAGTCCACCAATACGGGGACATCACTTTTCAAAACCTCGGCGTCAAATTCCGCGCTGGAAATAATTTTTGCCATCTGTATACCTCCTGTAAAATTGTAACTCAATTATTATAGTATATATTTAATAATACGTCAAATCAATTTCGTATATGAAAGTCGGACGGTCTTTACCGGAAATGCGGTTTACAACCCGTCCGATGCGCTTCGCGCCATTTTTTTCCATTATCCGCTGGGAAGCGGTGTTTTGCTCGTAGCATGTAAGGCGCGCGGTTTGGATGCCAATTTTCTTTGCCTCCATCAGCAGGAAATGGAGCTGGATAGTACCCAAACCATTCCCCCATACCACCGGGCGCACGCAATAGCCGATATTACCGCCGAACACGCGCAAATGGTCGTTCAGGTGGTGCCTTATGCTGCCGGAGCCCAGGTAATTTAACCCGTCGGTAAGCCAGAACATGGAGGTTTGGACGGAATTGTAACGCTGCAGGTTAACGCCCCGGTCCAGTTCGTCCGCCATCATAAGAAAACGCCGGAAATCAACAAGCGTATCAACCTTATAATATCCAAAATCCTCCACCTTATGAGCGCGGTATTCCCTATACGAATCGCGGAAGCTTGAAAAATAGCGGATATCGGGTTTTATTAGCTGTAGATTATTATAATCTACATTTATTTCCTTTATTCTTCTGCCAAATAAATATTTAAGAAACATATAATTATTTTATAGCGTAACGGGTAAATAAACAAGGGTTTTATGAAATTTAATTTGTCGGAATTTGATATAAAAAAACTGTTGCTTTTATAAAACTTATAGTTTATAATGGAAATTACTGGAAATATTTACATAAAAATACAATATGAATCAGGAGGGTACGGAATTATGGAGAAAATTAAGGTATTAATTGCTGATGACAACACGGATTTTTGCGATGTGGTAAGCGGATATCTGGGAAAGCATGAGGACATTGATGTTGTGAACATATCGCATGACGGGGTGGAGGCCTGTGACAAAATAATAAACATGCAGCCCGATGTTGTCATTCTGGATGGAATAATGCCGAAATTGGACGGTCTTGGGGTTTTGGAAAGGATCGCGGCGCGCCGGGCTTGGGAATCCGGTCAAAAGCCTGTGTGTATAATGCTTTCGGGCGTAAGTCATGAGCATATCACAAGCCGCGCCATCGAATTGGGAGCCGACTATTATATGGTGAAACCTTTCGACATCGAATCCTTGCTGGCACGCATCCGCCAATTATGCCGGAAGCCCGTTTCCGCGAGCAGTGTCCCTAAACAGCCGGCAAAGAGCGAAGCGGAAATCCAGCACGACATAGAGACGCGCGTCACGTCAATTCTGCATGATATCGGCGTTCCGGCGCATATCCGCGGCTATCATTACGTACGCGACGCAATTATTATAGCGGTCAATAACCTGGATGTCCTAAATTATATTACAAAGGAACTTTACCCAACTATCGCGAAAAAATCGGGTACCACGCCCAGCCGTGTCGAACGCGCCATCCGCCACGCTATCGAGGTCGCCTGGGGACGCGGGCGCATAGAGGTTATCGACGCCATTTTCGGTTATACCGTAAACACGCAAAAGGGCAAGCCTACAAACAGCGAATTTATCGCCCTTATCGCGGACCGCACACGCTTGGAATTGAAAGCGAATTAATATTAGACTGAGAAAATCCGGTCTTTATATATTTAACTCCAAAAACGGTCAGGACAGGAATTAAGAAAATCCGGTCCTGACCGTTTTTATTAATGAATTTCTTAATAAACCTTGTATCCGATTATCTCATCCGCCATGTAAATCAAACCTAAGCCATAAAAATCGGCGGGGTCGAAGGAAACGGTATTCTGCCAGGCTACGAAGGGGGCAACAATACCGGCATCCGGGATATAAAGGAAAAGCAATCCCTGGTCGGCAAAGACATAAGCATCGGCAATAAGTTCAACGGCGCCGGTTACGATTGCGGCGTATTCCCCTTCAAGGACGAGGTAGATGTAATCGGGTATCCCCGCGGGGGAAAGGTCGATTTGATAGACACCGTCGCGGCTGGAAGGGATATAGCGGGGAGCGGGGTTATAGAACTGCACGTTACGCATGTCGTACTTGACCCTCTCGAGATGACCAATGTTTCCGGCGGGCTCAAAGCCCATAATCTGCGTAAAGTGACCGGCATGCATCGCAATATCGCCGTCATAAAAGGTGACGGGGAAATGCAAATCCCATTCCGGGATACTCATGAAGGGACCCTCGGAAAAGAGGATAACGCCCTCCGCGTAGTAATAAGCCATCTGGTCAATGCTTGGGAAATCGGTTATGTAGAACGTGCCGTCCTCTTCCACAATGAAGAAAATATTAAGACCCAGCCCAACCGGCGCCATGTCAACAAAATACGTTCCGGCGATATTTATATTTAACGCGGGAATAGCCGGGGCTGCGGGAGCGGGGCCGGCAAGGGCTTCAAATGCGGTATTCCAGACACGGACAAGCTCGGAACCGTCGAAAAAGACATACAAATCATCGTAAATATCAACTTCGGCGTAGAATGTCAGGTACATGCCGGTTTGCGGGTATACCATCGCCAATTCGCCGCCGATTATCTCAACAAGGCCGTCAAGGAAAAACCCGCTGCCGTCGGGCAAAACCACTTCGGCATAAAAGGTTTCTACATTGAAATACTCCTCGTAAAAGATAAGCATTGCTTCGGCGTCGATGCCATACTCGTTTAAGTCAACAAAAGCGGTATATTCGTAAGGCTCGGAATAGAAATCCCAGTCCCAGTCCCAATCGCCCCAATCAACCTCAATGCCGGAATCAAAATCATACATGTAGCTGTCCCAATCAAAGAAGAACTCATAATAGATTTCCTCCGCAAGCCACAGATAATCCGGGAACTCGAAAAGCCAGAAGATATCTTCAAAGTCGTAAGGCCAGATCAGGTATTCAATGAATTCGGTTATCTCAACTCCCAGCATATAGCCTTCGATGAACTCATAAGGCAGAAGGCCGGGGAGGAGATTGTCCAGAGCCAAGATGAAAGCAACGGGATCCGTTTCGGCAAGCTCCGCTATTTCCATAAGCATATCCATCTGAGCTGCGGCTTCGGCTATTAAAACATCAATATTATCAAGGATTTCCAAAACCTCGTAAACAATGAGCATGAAGAGAGGATCGGCGGCAATGGCTTTGACCATCTCGTTTATGCCATGTAAATTCAAGCCGAGGGAGAGGTCCCTGCCGTCAAAAGACGCGTCAAACGACAGCGGGATTCCGTAATCAAACAAATCACATGATTCATTGAAAGCAGCCGTTTGCAACAGGAAGTCGATCATGACGGGGTTCAGGAAATCTAAGAAATACGGGATCATTTCAGCGGCATTCTTTATGGTTTCAATAGGAAGGCCGAATATGTCGGGTAATTGCGCGATTGATACGCTCGCGGAATCCGCTCCCAATTCATAACAAACTGCTGAGCCGCCCGTAAAGGGGGCGGCCAGCAGGTCCAGTATTAAGTTTTCAATGTATGTTATGTCGTCAATATCGGGAATAAATATATCGTCCAAGACTATGAAACGCAGAGATATTCCCAAATTATCTTCTGTCGCGCGGTATCCCAGAAGGGTCGGCTCCACATTGGCGTGAACGTAATATGTCCCGAAGGGTTCGATGGTGGATACAAGATACGCTTTGCCCCATTCGTTTATATCAGCCTTTACGACAACGTCATAGCCTACGGGGGACAGGTCGAAATAGTAAGTTCCCGCAATGTCCGCAGTGAGTCCGGCGGCTGACAGCTCGTCGATAAGCGTCAGGAAAAGAGTATAGTATACCATGTCCGCGCCTTCTTTAAGCAGCGTCCAAATTTCCGGGGCAACGCCAAATTCGCCGTTTGCTACGCTAAAGGGGATATAAACGCCGAAATCCGACGCGGTAAGATGGTAAGCGCCCTGTATCGCGGTTATTTCGCCTAAAACATAATAAGATCCGAAGGGAGGGAGGTTAGCTTCGGCGTAAACGCCTCCGCTTTGGTCAACAATGGCTTTAACCGTCACAACATAACCCAGCGGCGAAAGGTCAAAATAGTATTCGCCGGCAAGGGCGGCGACGGGATCGGCGGGCACATAGACCGCCGCAATATCCGTAACCGCTGTCGCCATTGGCGGGTATAGCATATTATATACCATGTCCGCGCCTTCTTTAAGCAGCGCCCAGATATCCGGGGCAACGCCCATCTCGCCGTTTGTTACGCTAACGGGTATGTAAAAGCCGAAATCCGGCGCGGTAAGGTAAAACCCGCCCGGAGCTCCTGTTACGTTACCCAGAACATAGTAGGTTCCGAAGGGGTCAACGGTTGCTTCGGCATAAACATCGCCGTTGTGGTCAACTACAACCTTAACCGTCAGTACATACCCCAGCGGAGACAGGTCGAAATAATATTCCCCGGCAAGCGGGGCGGCGTTCAAAGCGCGGCGGGCGGACGCAAAACCCCGCGAAACCGCGAAGAACTCATTGTAAAGCATATCGGCAGCTTCCTGAAGCAGCGCCCAAATCTCAGGGGCAATGGCAAACTCGCCGTTTACTATGTTAAAAGGAATGTAAACGCCGAAATCCGGCGCGGTAAGATGGAACCCGCCCGGCGCTTCGGTTATTACGCCGTAAACGTAGAAAGTCCCTAAAGGCTCAAGGGCCGCTTCGGCATAAACGCTGCCAAGCTGCCCGGCAATGGCTTTAATCGTCACCGCGTACCCCATGGGCGAAAGGTCAAAGAAATATTCGCCTGCAAGGGCGGCTACGGGATCGGCTGAGGATACCGCAGGAGCGGTAAACGGCACAAAAAGCTCGTAGTAAACAAAATCGGCGGCTTCCTGAAGCAAGGCCCAGATATCCGGGGCAACGCCAAATTCGCCGTTTACGATGCTAAAAGGAATATAAACGCCGAAATCCGGCGCTGTAAGGCGGTAGTCAGTACCCTGAGCCTGTACATTACCCAGTACATAGAAAGTCCCGAAGGGAGCGAGATCGGCTTCTGCATAAACGCCGCCGTTTTGCTCAACGATGGCTTTAACAGTCAGCGCATAACCCAGCGGAGACAGATCAAAATGGTATTCCCCGGCAAGCGGGGCGGCGCTCAAAGCTCGCTCATTAGACGCAAAACCGCGCGAAACCGCGAAGAACTCATTGTAAAGCATATCGGCGGCTTCCTGAAGCAGCACCCAAATCTCAGGGGCAATAGCAAACTCGCCGTTTACTGCGTTAAAAGGAATGTAAACGCCGAAATCCGGCGCGGTAAGATGGAAACCGCCCGGCGCGTCGGTTATTACGCCGTAAACGTAAAAAGTCCCTAAAGGCTCAAGGGCCGCTTCGGCATAAACGCTGCCAAGCTGTCCGGCGATGGCTTTAATCGTCACCGCGTACCCCATGGGCGAGAGGTCAAAGAAATATTCGCCGGCAAGGGCGGCTACGGGATCGGCGGAGGCTTGTACTACAGCGGGAGCATCAACGGGAGCCTGCGACTGCGCCGCAAACATTTCCGCGGCGACGGCAACTATCAATGTCTCAATTCTTAATAAATCCTCGGTAAACGGCACAATCACGCCATTTTCGACAGTAAAGCGCAGGCGCGTGGCAAACTCCGACAGATCAATCTGGAAAACGCCGATATGCTCGGTCACATTAGCCTGAATGTAGAACAGTACGCCCTCAATAAACGACTGTGCGTAAAGCACGCCGTCTTCGCCAAGCACGGCATCAATTCTGGCATCCCAGCCGACGGGCCTTAGATCGAAACTGTACATCCCCGCCAATTCGGCAATGGGATCCGCTGGTTCCGGCTCGGGCTCAGGCTCTGCTGCCGCCACAGCCTCGGGTTCGGCGGGTATTTCGGCAAACATAGAAGCCGCGGCGAAAACTATTAATTCTTCAATTCTCAATAGATCCTCGGTAAACGGTACAATCACGCCATTTTCGGCAGTAAAGCGCAGGCGCGTGGCAAACTCCGACAGATCAATCTGGAAAACACCGATATGCTCGGTCACATTAGCCTGAATGTAGAACAGCGCGCCCTCAATAAACGACTGCGCGTAAAGCACTCCGTCTTCGCCAAGCACGGCATCAATTCTGGCATCCCAGCCGACGGGCCTTAGATCGAAACTGTAAATCCCCGCCAGCTCGGCAATGGGGTCAACAGGCTCGGGTTCCGGTTCCGCAACGGGTTCCGGCTCGGGCTGAGCGGCGGGAATCATGGAATTAATCAGAAGCGCCGCCATACCGGAAAGCCTTCTCAAATCTTCCCAGTTAGGCACAAATACGCCGTCAAGGTCAAGGAAGCGAAGCGACTCGTTAAACGCCGGCACAGAAATCTTGAACCCTTCGCCGTCTTCGGTCAACACGCCGGTAATATAAAAAACGCCCAGGGGCTCGATTTCCGCTTCGGCGTAAATATCACCGGCTGCGGTGGCGGACAGATAAATCTCCGCTGTAAATCCCACGGGCGTTAAATCTATTTTATATTCTCCGGCAAGCGCGGCGACAAGGTCAACCGCTGCGGGCTCCGGCTCCGGCACTGCCACAGCTGTCTCCGCTGCGGGCGCGGCCGGCTGCGGGAAAAACTGCGCGGCCAGCTCCGCTAACGCCGTTATATCGGACGCATTCGGTATGTACTCGCCGTTTTCGATGGTGAACCGCAGTGACGCGTCAAAACCTGGGGCGCGGATTTGATATACGCCGTTGGATTCGGAAAGATCGGCATTAACGTACATCTGGCCGAAACCCTCAATCGTGGTTTCGATGTACATCTCGCCTGTTGAGCTTACCGCGACGTAAAATTCGTTGCTGTAGCCAAGGGGGCGAAGGCTGACACTATATGTCCCCGCCAGATCGGCTATAAGGTCCGTGAGCGGTTCCGGCCCCTGAGCTTGCGCAACAGGCTGCGTGGTTACCGGCACGGCGGAAACGGGCTGATTGAAATTGGCAATCATATCCAGGATAAGTGCCTCATAGAAGCTGTACTGCGCCTCATCCACATAATAAATGCCGTCAATAACCGTTATTGTTTCATGGATATTAAAATCGGGGAAGCTTATATGCATCAGATTGCCTTCCGCAACGATGCCGCCTATGGCGAAGAACTCACCGAAAGGCGTACCGGCAAGGGCGTAGAAGTTGCCGGCTTCATCTATATCAGCGCGGATAACCGCGTCCCAGTTAATGGGTCGCAGGTCGATCGTCCAGTTGCCGGATAAGGCAAAACGTTCGGCGGGAGGCACCGTCACTGTTTCGGCGGGAGCCTGCTCCTGTGTGCCGGGCTGATTAAACAGCCCGGGGAACAGGGAGTTGATAAGACTGACGAAGTCGGGGGCTTCAACTATACCCCAGAAAATATCCTCATCATAAGTGAGGCTGCCGTCCGCTGACAGGCCAAAGGGGAAAGCAATGCCAAATTCCGGGACTTCCAGCATGAAAGCGCCGTCCGCTCCGGTAATGACTCCGTCGCCCCAGACGTTAAGACCGCCGTAAACGGTGGAGGCACGGAACAAACCGTCCGCTCTGACTTCAACCGTGACACGCAAAGGCGCGCCTACGGGTGCGAAATCAAGGTGATATGTACCAGCCAAGGCTTCTGCGCCTGCCGCTGCAACGGGATCGTCAACGGGGTCATCAGCGGGATCATCGACGGGGTCGTCGACAGGATCGTCAGCAGGGGCTTCCGTCGGTTCCGGCGTGGGCTGGGGCGTAGGTGTGGCGACGGGTGCTGGTGTCGGGGTGGGTGCGGGTGTGGGTTCCGCTGGTCGACAACTGGCCAAAGCTGTCATGGCGATTATAAACGCCGTAGCGAGAAGCGCCACAAAGAATCTTCTCTTCACATCTAAAACTCCTTTCAAGATATTATTATAGACAAAATAATACTCCCTAACAATATACCCCATAACGCCGAGATTGTCAAGATAAATTACGCGACAGCAAAGCCGTGGTTTTGAAGGATATCGTCAACATAAACCACGGCTTTCCTGATATGGGAATTCTTGTATAAAGCAATTTGCGGGCGGGACGCCCGCGCTCACAAAGTGTTGCCTAAACCGCAATCTTCTTCAATACCAGCAATTTCTGCCCCATAGCAACGGCCTCGGGTGAATCCAGCTCGTTTATTTCGAGGAGGTCGTCGAGGCTTGTGTTAAATTTCTTGGCGATGGACCAGGCGCTGTCGTCGGACTGTACGACGTAGACGGTGATGGAGGCCATCTTGTCGAGAACGGATTTGTCCATGTCGGTGAAAGTGATGTCGCTGATAACGTTAACGGCGCGGTTGTCAACGACGCGGGCAGTGAAGCAGACGAGGTAGCGGACTTCCACTTCTTTACCCGAAAGCATGTTGAAACCTATGTGATCAATGGAATGGTCGATGAAGGCCTCCATGCCGGGCGCCGCGCCTTTTACCTCGATTGTCTGCTTGTAAGGGATGGCGGAGCGGTGGTTATAAAGCGGTGTGTCGTCATCGCGGGCAATATAGAGGATGTCGGCGTGGATAACGCCCTCAACGGTCATACGGTCCTCAAATAGCTTTACGCTTTCGACGAAAAGATTGCCGGATGCCTGGTAGATTTGCAGGATTTCCGGGCATGTGTCGTCAAGCTGGATGATTTCCTTGATGGGGCACTGGTTCTTGTTGCGGCAGATCTGGCGCGGGAATTTGACGGTTTCACGGGTGAAGTGCAGGTCTTTGTTGATGTGGTATGCGTCCTCAAGGAGGACGACCTCACCCAGACTCTGAACGCGAAGGTTGGCGCTGATTACGGCGTCGGCGGCGAACACGCGGTCCTCGCCGTCCTCGTCCTTGCCGATGTTGATGCTGAGGTCTGCTATGGCAAGGGTGACGTCGGCCTGCATTCCCTCTTTAGCTCCTGGGGCCTCGATAAAGCCGGAAAACGGGGTTTCGTGCTCCGCGAATTCGGCGATGGTCCCGTCGTCGCCCGTGTAGAGGCTTTGGATCAACAGTTCGCCGCTTATGGCGACGCGCCCGTTCTGGACTTTTACTTCTTTGTTGGAGATACGGGCGTCGCTTTGTAAGATGTTGACTATACCGGGTTTTCCGGGAGGCAAGGGCAGGTCGTTGCGGAGCTGGATGACGTCGGAACAGGTCGCGATAACCCGGCAGACGCTGTGGCGGCTTTTTTTCAGGTGGGACTCGGCAAGGCCATCCACGCTGACCACCACGTCGTGGCTGGTCTTGGCGTGCACGCCCACGCTGATGTTTACGACGGCGCGGTAGTTTACTTTCCTGTCGTTTACCATTTTGTAATCAATATGGGCGATCTCCGCGGCGGTATCGGCCCACATATCGCGGTTTGCGCCTTCGATTTGGATAAAATCCTCGATGGGCGCGCTGAGGTTCAGGCTATGTACGGGCTTTTCTGACCCCTTCGCAAGGTATAGGGCCTTTATCACCAGTTTACCGGAAAAACTTACGCGGTCGGCAGAAATCTCGCCGCGCTCAATACGCGCCGCGGCATCTGTCCTGAGGAGCATCCGCATATCCGGCTTGGAGTCGGGGACGATTATGTCACCCTCGATCAAAAGCTGTGTCTGCTCGCTGCCAATGCATTGCGTAAGGGCTATGGCTTCTTTAAGAAGCATGTGTACATTCCTCCTGCTTATACTTTTTATCTAATATATAGAAAAAAATGGTATTTTATGTATGCATAGATAATAATGTTTGTAAAAAGGGACGACATGTGATACAGTTAATTTATAAGCAATACTATGGGGGTTGGTTACAATGGTTAGCGAACCGGTAATAGTGGACGCGCAGCAGATTACGGATTTATTTGATATTGATTACATAATGGAACAGCTTATGCATATGGACTACGAGACCATGAAGGGGCTGACGCCGGAGCAGGAAGGGACGGTTGAGCAGTGGGTTGAGCTTGCCGAGGAATATCCCGAGATGTACAGGCTGCTTATGGTCGGCAAGGAGATAGCCGGGTATTGGAACATTGTATGTCTGGATGACGGGCATTTTGAGAGAATGAAAAACGGCAATATGCGGGACAGCGACATTACGCACGCCACGGCGCAGCCGCTGTCGGGCAAGGGCAGGTATAACGGTTATTTCCTGTCCATAAACCTTCTGCCCTCTTTCCGTACGTCAAAGAATTTAATGCTGCTGATGGACTCGTTTTTTGAGCAGCTTGAAATCTACGCAAATAGGGGGATTTACTTTTCCCGCTGGTGTGCGAACGCGTATACCCGGGAGGGCAGGGCGATGTGTAAATTTATAGGCTTGTCGTATGCCTGTGATAATATTTCGGGCGGGGAGATATACTATGCTGAAAGCGCCGGTATGCTGGAAGGTCAGCTATTGGCAAGATACCCCGGGCTTTTGAAGCTTTATAAGGAGGAATTCAAATGAGTAAAGAACTGAACAAAAACTGCCCCTGCGCCAACAGCGGATGCCCCCGCCGCGGGGATTGCAAGGCTTGCCAAGCCAATCACGAAAAGAACGGTAATTTAACATCGTGCCAAAGGCTTAAATCGTAGGGAGCGAATTATTGTTCGCCCCCTATTTTATATACCGTTATTTTAACCTAAAGCCTTAAATCCCCAAACTTTATTAACCCTCTCTTACGCATCAGCTCACAAACAATAAGACTTACAACCGCGGGCGAAATGAAATGCACGGCCGCGATGGCGGCGACGGTGCTTCTGCCGCCCTCCATTGCCGCGTATGCCGTGAACGGCCCCACAAGACCCGATGTTCCCATGCCCGCTCCGGTTGAGTTTGTCCTCATCCCGAATACCACAGCCGATAAAAAGCCGCCGACGCCGCTCGCTATGGTCGGCGGAAGCCATACCCACGGGTTTTTTATGATGTTGGGCATTTGCAGCATGGATGTGCCAAGGCCCTGCGATATCAAACCGCTCCATTTGTTTTCGCGGAAGCTGATTACGGCGAAACCGATCATCTGCGCGCAGCAGCCGGCCAATGCCGCCCCTGCCGCTATGCTGGAATCCGTAACCAATGGGCCGCCGATTTGGATGCCGATGCACAGCGCGGCGCTGGATATGGGGCTGGTCAGGATCATGCCCACGGAAATGCCTATCAGGATACCCAGCGGTATGGGCTGCAGGTCTGTCAGGCGGTTTACGCTGTTTCCCAGTAATTCCATAAATCTTGCGACGGGCGGGGAAATGAACACGCCCACCAGCGTCGCGGAGAGGATGACCAAAGCGGGTATTATCAGCAAATCGAATTTCGTTTTTCCCTCAAGCTTTTTGCCTATCTCTATTCCGATTAAAGCTGCCAGCAGCGCGCCAATGGGATCGCCCACACGCGCGCCCCACACGCCGGCATGTTCCAAAAACTGGATAGAGCCCGCGCCGATTGCGCCCGCCGCTATTGCCGCCAGCAGCGTAAACATGGGGGCTTTACGTGACAGCGCGATACCCGCGCCGATAGCGGGGCCCATTAAGAATTGAGCCGCCTGCCCGAAGGTTTGCAAAGCCGCGATGCCCGTATAATCGCCGATCTGCTTGATTATAACGCCGATAATGAGCGATGCGAACAGCCCTTTTGCCATGCCGTCGAATACTTTTGCCAAATAGGTTCTGATTTTCATTTTTAATACCTCATTCTATGTAATTGCAGGGGTATCCCTACAATTGATTTTTTTCCACAAACTCTTTAGCCTCGATAACCCCGCGCTTTGTTGTGTTTATAACACCGGCCCGGTCGCGGGATTCCTCGTCGTATATGGCATGGGTACGGTACGCTGATTTTGTTGTTTTGTCATTGTTTTTTTCGTGGTCCGGCAAGCTAAACACCTTCCTTTGTTTAGGATATTATGTTTAACTTAAACGAAAATTATACTAATATTATCATAAGGACGGATCATTTTTCAACCATAAAAGGCATTAAAACATAAAAATAATTATTGGACAAGTTTTGATATGTATGTTATCATCATGCTTGTGATTTTTATAAGGAAAGGGAAAAATAAAATGGCGAAACTGTATTTTCAAGGACACGGAAGTTTTAGGATTACGGCGGACAACGGAAAGGTAATATATGTGGATCCCTACGCGGGCGACGGATATGAGCCGCCGGCCGACCTTATCCTTGTTTCGCATCAGCACGGCGACCATAACAAGGCGGAGCTGTGCGCGCAAAATCCGGGCTGTGTTGTAATTACGGAGAAAGAAGCCCTAAGCGGCGGCAAACATAATACCATTGACGTGCCGGGCGGGATTCGGATAAAGGCCGTGCCGGCTGAGAATAAGAACCATAACCCTGCGGATTGTGTGGGCTATATCATTGATGTTGACGGCTTAAAGCTCTACGCCGCGGGGGATACGTCAACCACGGCGGCCATGGGCGGTTTCGCGGCCATGGGGCTGGATTACGCGCTGCTGCCCTGCGACGGCGTATATAACATGGATTTGGATGAAGCTGCGGAATGCGCCCGTGTAATAGGCGCGCGCGTTAACATCCCGATACACATGAAGCCCGGTGCGCTGTTCTGCATGGAGCGCGCCGAAGCATACAGCGCGCCGGACAAGCTGATCGTACCCGCCGGGACAGAAATTGAGCTTTGATTACTGAATTGATTACTATACCAAAAACGGTGGCGCAAATTATCGGAACGCTTGAAGCGGGGGGATTTGAGGCCTTCGCGGTGGGCGGCTGCGTGCGTGACAGCATCCTTGGGCGGGAGGTGTCGGATTGGGACATCACCACCAATGCGACGCCGGAGGAGGTTTCGAAGGTTTTCGCCGGGAAACGGGTTCTGCCCACAGGGGCCAAGCACGGCACGGTGAGCCTGATGTTAAAAGGCGCGGCTTATGAGATCACCACATACCGCATCGACGGAAATTATTCGGACGGGCGGCGGCCTGATACGGTGCGTTATACGAATGACTTGAACGACGACTTGTCAAGGCGTGATTTTACAATCAACGCCATGGCCTATAATCCGCGTACGGGGCTTGCCGACCCCTTCGGCGGCGCGGAGGACATCAAGCGGAGGCTGGTGCGCTGCGTCGGCACGCCGGATGAGCGGTTCGGCGAGGATTACCTGCGGATGATGCGGGCGTACAGGTTTGCCGCTGTGCTGGGCTTTGACATTGAGCCGGAGATAAGGCATGCGGTGAAGAAAAACAGGGAAAAAATAACGCGTATCGCGGCTGAACGCATACGCGTTGAGCTGGATAAGCTGATTTTGTCGGGCTCACATGACGCGTTCCTGATTTTTATGGAGGATCTCGGGTCTGTTTTACTGCCTGAAATAACAAGGTTAAAAGATGTGCCGCAGAAAAATCCCTACCATCATTTGGACGCGTACGACCATACGATGGAGGTTTTTAAGTATGCCGAAAATGAATTGACCCAGAAGCTCTGCGCCTTGTTCCACGATACGGGAAAGGCGGAGGTAATGGTTATTGACGAAAACGGCGAGACGCGCTTCCCCGGGCACGCGGAGGTATCGCGGGAAATAGCCTATGCGGTGCTGAAACGCTTGAAATATGACAACTACCGCATTCAGGCCGTCACAGCCATAGTGCGCATGCATAATGTCGCCAAGCAGCTCTCGCGCTTTGCCGTTAAACGCCGCGTACATAACAGGGGGGCGAACCTGACGCGGCAGCTTTATACCTTCGCGCTTGCCGACTGCATGGGGAAAAACAGCTTCGCTCAGGAAACTACCCTGCCGGTATTGCACGCGAACATTGCCTTACTGGAAGATGTGCTGGCAAGCGGAGAACCCATCCACATGACTGAGCTGGCCGTAAACGGCTACGACGTGGGGAAGGCGCTGGGTATCCGCTCGGGGGAAGCCATAGGCGATGCCCTGGGCTATCTGCTTGAACGTGTGCAGGAAGACCCTGCGCTTAATGAGCGGGAAGCACTGTTAAACATACTTTGTTCCCGTGAAAAGGGTTAATCGGCGGAGTAATAGCTACCATCTGCGCCCGAAAGCGGTTACGGCTTTATATTTTTTAATAATCCTGTAAACGGCATATGAAATGATGATAAGCGAAAGCGCGGCGATAATCCAATACGGTACGGCCTGCCTTGTAAAGAAGATTGATTCGATAATCTCCCAATAGTAATCAATATCGGTGGCAAATGTCCGCGCCCCAACGCTTTGCGCGGCGATAAAATCCCCGGTGTACAGTATTTCGCCGCCGGCGGAGTATGTGATGCGCCCTAAGACCTGCCCCTCCTCAACGGGCGTTCTCAGGGCTATTATCGTTTCCGGGTCGTCCACGATTGCCTCGGGCAGAAAGAATGTGTCAACCACAAGCCCTTCAAGCTCGGATTGCTTTAAAAACCCCGCAACGGTGTCGGTGATCAGAAGCTCCATAACCTCAACATCCTGCCTGCGCGGGCTTCGCACGGTTATCTCGCCTATCACGTCCCCGGCTTCCTGCAATATAACATGCGAATAGCTGCCGTAACCGTATTCAAACAGCGAAACGGCATCCAGCCAGCGCCCCGGGTCCCTGGAATTGCTGATAACCGCGATAAGCTCAATCCCGTCCTTCATGGCGGAGGCGGCCAGCGTGTCGCCGGCGGCGGAATGCCTGCCGGTTTTCATGCCTGTGGCGAAAGGGTAATGGAATTCGCCGGCAGGGACAATCAACTCGTTTCGGGCCGTGAAATTATAATTTCTGGTTGTCCATGAAGGGTCCGCGTCCGGCCCCGCGCCGTTGCCGGCCCAGCGCACCTCCGCGCAAAGCGCGCGGATAATATCGTTCTTCATGGCCTCCCGGCTGATAAGGGCCATATCGTAAGCGGTGGTATAATGGTTGGAATGGTGATAGCCGTGGGGATTTACGAAATTAGAATTAAACGCGCCCATCTCCCGCGCTTTTTCGTTCATAAGCTCGCCGAACAGCCGCTCCGCCGCCGTATAAGGTATCGAGCTGTCCCCCGTGACGCGCTTCGCGACGGCCATAGCCAGCACGGAGGCGGATTCATTGCCGGATATAATGATGCAGGCGCGTAAAAGATTGTGGACGGTGATGCTCTCGCCTTCCACATTGCCCGCTTTGCTGGAATCGTCCGGCACCGCCCGCACTTCGCTTCCCGTTACGATAACCTCGTCCAGGTCAAAGTAATCGAGCACTACCATCGCCGTTAATATCGTGGTCAGGCTGGCGGGAAAAATGCGCCTGTGCTCCTCCTTGCCGAATAAAACCTTGCCGGTGCCGGCCTCCACAAGTACGGCGGCTGCCGCCGAAACCTGCGGAGGTTCCTGCGCCAATGCCGGCTCCGGCAGGAAAATGATGAAAGATATAAAAATAATGAAAAGCGTTAATGAAAGCTTACGAAACATTTAAACCACCTTAAATGAACTGAAAAAACCTGAGGAAATCAAAATAATCCTTGCATGTGAAGGCGATGGTATGCGCGTCTTTTGATACGGCCCCCGGGTAGTTTGAGGCAGCATTGGCGCGGTGGTGTTCGCGGAAGCGCACCTCGGCGTTGAACACATCCGGCAGCTTTGCGGAACAGAGCGCCTTCAGCCTTCCGGCGTTTTCCATGGCCTGCCTGGCGTTTTCGCGTAAAAGACGCCGCGTTTTGCCGGGGTGCATGCTTGTGACGCTTGCGCCAAAGCCGCGCAGGGTCTCAACCGTTATAATATCGGGATCCGTCTCCTTAACCAGCTCCATCAGCCGCGCGTCGCCCGAAACCAGCACCATGGGCACGTTATAATACAGCGAGGTATAATAATTGATCAAAAACTCGCTGGCGATAATGCCGTTAATCAGTACCCTGCCGTAAGCGCCGGACATTGTGTGCGCCATGGGGTTGCCGTTGTTATAACCGGGGCTGTGGTAGCCCGTAAGCATTGACGCGTCAAAGCCCTGGTCTATCAGATTCATCATGGAATGGGGATGCCCGGAAAACGCGCGGTTCAGGCTGACATTCTCCGGCAGAAGCTCATGGTCGATATTCCTGCCCGGGCCATGGGCGTCTTTAACCAAAATGTCCGACTGCGCGTCAAAATCGTTTATGCCCTCGCATACCGCCGCCACCTCAAGCGTCATCCGCTTCGCGAATGGGGCGAATTCGGAAGGCTTTTCAATATCCGTTTCGTTCCAATGGGCGATGCCTGTAACGCCCTCTATGTCTGCGCTGATAAATACTCTCATGTCGTTCCTCCTGTAAGCATATCATAAAGCTCAGCCGTTGTCCGGGCAATCCGCCGCGCCCCGGCTTCTTCAAGTTCGCCGCGCGAACCGTAGCCCCAAAGCACGCCGATGCTGTCCACGCCCGTTTGTTTCGCGCCGGTAATATCATACTTGCGGTCGCCTATCATAACGGCGCGTTTTTGCCCGGCGGGGTCAAGTTTATCCAGAGCGTAGCTTATAACCTCGCTTTTCTGGCTGCGGGTACCGTCCATCCCGCTTCCGGATATTAAAACGAAATATTTCTTAAAATCAAACCGCTCGGCAATTTTTTCGCTGTAGACGGTTGGTTTTGCCGTAGCGACGGCCAATGTCACCCCATCCGCCCTTAACTTTTCCAAAAGCTCTATAATCCCGTCATAAACGGAATTCTCAAACATTCCCGTCACCGAATAATACTCATGATACTTTGCCATTGCGGCTTGAACCTTTTCCTGCGAAAAACCGTAATACAACCGGAACGATTCGCCAAGCGGCGGGCCGATGAACTTTGTCAGCCCGTTTTGGTCGGTTACATCAATGCCAAAGTGCTTTAACGCGTAACAGACGGACTTTACTATCCCCTCGCCGGATTCCGTAATGGTCCCGTCCAGATCAAACAGACACAAATCATACGCCATATCCGCTCTCCTATAATAACATCCAGGCTTTTAAGTAGTCAAAGAAGTTTTCGCATTTGTAGCCGACGGTCATATCGTCAACCACGTACATCCCGGGGAAATAAGACGCGCGGAAAGCGTCATAATGCCGCCTATATGTAATAGTAACCTCAAAGCTTCCGGGCAGTTTGGACTTAACCTTGGTTTTAAGCTCCGCCGCCCTTGCCGCGGCCTCTTTCGCCGCCCCGCGCAGCTGCCTGAGGGTAACGCTGTGATGTGCGCTGGTAGTGGAGTTGCCCGAGCCTTCAAGCGTTACGACAGTCAGGATATCTTTATCGGTCTCCGCCACCAGCTCCGCCAGAAGCTTGTCCCCGCTGACCATTACCGGCGGAACGCCCAGCGACAGCGCGGCGTAGTAATTAATATGGAATTCCCCGGCAATAACGCCGTTTATGGTTATGCGCGATATTTTGGCGGAATTGATGGTATGCGCCATGGGATTGCCGCCGGTGAAAGCCGGGCTGTGATATCCGGTAAAAATCGCGGCGTCAAAGCTCCCGTCCAAATGGTTCACCATGGAGGCGGGCTGTCCCGGCCAGCCCCTGTTCAGCCGCGTATTGGACGGCAGCCCCCTGTGGTCGATGTTACGCGCCGTGGCGTGGCTGTCCTTCACCAAAATATCCGCGTCCGGGGAAAAGTCGTTCACGCCCAGGCATACGGCGTTTACTTCCTCCGTCATCCTCGCCGCGAAATAATTAAACTCCCCGCCGTTTGCCTTGTCCCCCTCGCTCCAGCTTGCGATGCCGTTTGTGCCTTCAATGTCGGAGCTGATGAAAATTTTCACAATGCAACCTCCTGTTATTTAGAGTCTGGATACTAAACAGGCTCTTAGTAAACCTCCACGATTTCCCCTATATAAAAATGATGGAAATCACCGTCATAATGCGTACCCTTAATAGCCTCCGGCAAAAGCTCCCCCTTAAAATCGTCCCCGTAACGCACAACGCACTCAAAATACCGCGCGCAGCCCGCCACAACGGGGCTTTCAACGGCTTTCGCCGGCACAAAGCTTACAACCCCGGCCTTGTCGATATCCCTGCCGGATTGTGTCCCGCATATTTTAAGTTCCTCGCGCATATCGCCGAACGGTATGCTGACGGTAAATGACTGAGCCTTTTCAATAATGCCGAACGTATGCCTTTGCGGACGCACAACGCAGATAAAATGAGGCTTGCTCCACATATGCCCGATAAAACCCCAGCTAATGGTCATAGTGTTCACAAGCCCATCGTTTTCTACCGTCAAAAATCCGCCGGCCTCAGCAAAATGCCTCATAACCTCATCTAATTTGTCGTAAAACATAATATCCCCTTTCGTGTCTGGGAGCGCGGGCGTCCCGCCCGCAGCATCCTTGTTAGAATAATTCCGCGCTCATATATTTCAACCCGCAGTCGTTTATAACAACGGCAATTTTTTTACCCTTTTCCGCCCCGTTCAGCAAGCTCACCGCAGCCGCCACATTCGCGCCGGAGGAGAATCCGCCAAAAACACCCTCGCACAGCGCAAGGCCGCGCGTCGTCTTAATAGCCGTATCATCATCAATCTGCACACAACCGTCAATCAACGATTTATCCACATTCATCTGGTGCTTGCCATAACCGCCGCCCTGTATGCGGTGCCCCGTGCCGGTTATTTCCGCTCCCGCGTAAAACGCGCAGCATTCCGGCTCGACAGCGTAGCATTTTATCGCGGGGTTATGCTGTTTCAGCCGCCTGGAAACACCGGCAAACGTACCGCCCGTACCGATAAAATCGGCAAAAACCTGAATTTCTCCGCCCGTTTGCAGCCAAATTTCCTCGCCCATCTCTTCCTGAGCTTTGGAGTTATCCGGATTATTAAACTGATCCAGATAAAATCCGCCCGTTTCACGCACAATACGCTCCGTCTCCGCCTGGACAAAGCTTAGATCCTCGCCGCTGACAAAACCTTTCCTGCTGCCCGGAGCCTGGTCAACCAGCACTACCTCGCCGCCGAAGCTTTCAATCATTTTTACGCGCTCCTGGGAATTGCCCCGCGACATCACGCAGATAAACCTGTATCCCAAAGCGGCGCAAACAATCGCCACGCCGATGCCGGTGTTGCCGCTCGTTGTCTCAATTACCGGCTTGCCGGGAGAAAGATGGCCGCGAAGCAGGGCTTCCTCGATCATCCCCCGCGCGATCCTGTCCTTCTTGCTGAATCCGGGGCTCATATGCTCAAGCTTTGCGTAAATCTCACCGTCAAAGCCGTATATATCCCGAAGCTTATCCAGCCTAAGTAAATGCGTGCCGCCAATCGCCTGTGTGATGCTTGTTATATACTTTTCCATAGATATCAAACTCCATTTTGCCATCATATGAATCTTATCCGCCGTTTAAGTGTATCACAGGCATAACTCGGAATCCATCGTAATAACATAGACCGCAAGCGTTAAAACCTAATCCGGATCTTTCAACTTTTCCGCAATATCGCGGAAGTCGCCCTCAATCTCTAAAAGTATATCTATCAGATGCGGGTCGAATTGCGTCCCCGCGCCCTCCTTCATTATATCAATAGCTTTCCCGTGGGGAAATGCCGGCTTGTAAACGCGCTTTGTAATAAGCGCGTCGTAAACATCGACTATGCTTATTATCCGCGCTGAAAGCGGGATATCCTCCCCCGACAGCTTATCCGGGTAACCGCTGCCGTCCCAGCGTTCGTGGTGGTATTTCGCTATATCGTAACAATGCTGGAAATACTTGTCTTTATTGAATTCCATCATGGCTTCGATGATCTCGCCGCCTTTGGCCGAGTGGCCTTTCATTATCTCGAACTCCCACGGTTCATATCTGCCCGGTTTAAGCAAAATCTCGTCAGGCACGGCTATTTTACCCACATCATGCAAGGGCGCGGCCTTCACCATAACCTCATAATCCATGTCCTTCAACGCTTTTTTATATCTGGGATACTTAATTATTTGATTAACCATCAAGCCCGCAAGGGCCGTCGTCCTCTTAACATGCAAACCGGATTCAAGGTTCCGGTATTCGATTATCGTCGCCATGGATTCTATCATATGGTCCTTGGCCGCCGTAAGCTCCGTAACCTTTGCCGTAACCATTTCCTCAAGGCTTTTCCTGTAAATCAGCAGCTCCATGTAATTTTCCACACGCCGCTTCACTACGTCCTCGATAAACGGCTTCGTGATATAATCCACAGCGCCGGCGCTAAGCCCCACAAGCTCCGCGCGGCCGTCATCCTCCGCGGTAATAAAGATAACGGGTATGTCGGCGGTATCCGGTTCGGTTCTCAATATCGCCAAAAGCTCATAACCGTTGATATTAGGCATCATAATGTCAAGCAATATCAGGTCTGGCTTAACACCGCGCCGGAATATCACTTCCAAAGCCTCTTCGCCGTCAGCGGCATGGACGGTATCAAAATCCTCATCCAATATAGCTTCTAAAATTATTCTGTTAGTATCAACATCGTCAACAACCAATATAGTGCCGCTCTTACCCATACAAACCTCCGGGCTGTCTTTTACCGAATGTTATGCACAAGACGGACTAGTACTCTCCGGCAAGCAATTTTTTCAGCTTTTCTCTGGAGCGTGATAATCTTGACTTAACGGTTCCAAGCGACAGGCCGGTGGTTTCCGCCAGCTCTTCGTAGCTAAGGCCGTTAATGTCCCGCAGGACTATCAGCGTTTTGTATTTTACGGGCAGCCTGTTTATCGCCAGCTGTATGCGCTCCTGTTTTTCAATGCCAAGAAGAACCGCTTCCGGGCCGGGGTCGGTTGATTCGAATTGCAGCTCGACTTCGCCCTCCTCCGTTTCAAACATCCGGTTCAGCGAATCCTCGCGCTTGTTTCCGCGCCTGCGCAGCTCGTCAATGCAGGTATTGTTCGTAATTGCGCGGATCCAGGATTTAAATGAATGGATATCGTGGCATTTATGTATGTTCTTATAAATTTTAATAAGCGACTCCTGCGCCGCGTCGCGCGCGTCCCAAGCGTTTCCCATCATCCGGAACGCCTGTGAGAATATAAGTTTTTCATACTCGGCTATCAGTAACTCAAACGCCGCTATATCACCGGAAGCCGCTTTTTCCAGCAGCTCGCCAAGTTGCTTCAGCAGCTTTTCGTCCTGTCTCTGAGACATCACAGCCCCCCCAGTTTATATATTATATCCCACGTCTGAAAGAATTTCAACCTAAAAACTCTATAAGAAAGAAAACTTTCAAAATTAATGTTGCAAAAAAATTGCTTGTGCTTTATAATGTAAAGAAGGAAAAAATAAGGAGGATATATATGGCGGGGGTCAGAAAATCCAATATCCTGCTGGATTCAGGAACAAATGAGCTCGAGGTTCTTGAGTTTACAATCGCGAACCAGCATTTTGGCATCAATGTATCAAAGGTCAATTCAATAATGCAGACTTCTGAGGTTACGCCGATGCCTAACGCCAGCCCGTTTGTCGAAGGCATTTTTAAACCCAGGGAAGAGATCGGCATTTTAACATTGATAAACCTTGGCGCGTATATGGGTTTGCCGGAATCGGACTTTCCCGACAGGGATATATATATCATAACAAACTTTAACAACAATTACAGCGCTTTCCATGTGCATACCGTCGAGGCTATCCACCGCATCACCTGGGAACGTATCGAAAAACCCGACCCTACAATATATGGAGGCGCGGACGGGCTTGCCACAGGCATAGCGCGTATCGGGGGCAGGCTCGTCACTATTATCGATTTTGAGAAGATTTTGCTTGAGATCGGCTTGAAATCGGGCCTTGGCACCGAGGAACCGTATAACGGCGAAAACAGGCCGAGATACAGCAGGCCGATTATGGTTGTAGAGGATTCGACCGTTCTTGAAAGGCTTCTTAACGAGTTCCTGCAAAAAGCCGGGTTTACCAATATTATCGAATGCTCCAACGGCAAGGAGGCTTGGGATATTATCGCCAGCTTCAAAGACAGCGGCTTACCCGTCACCGACCACATAAGCCTTCTGATTACCGATATCGAAATGCCCAAGATGGACGGGCACAGGCTTACGAAGCTTATTAAGGACGACGAATACCTCCGCGAAATACCCGTAATTATTTTCTCGTCGCTTATTAATAACGATATGAGGCATAAAGGCGAACAGGTCGGCGCAAACGCGCAGATTTCCAAGGCCGATCTGCACAAGCTGCTTCCGACCATAGACTTGCTTATATATTAATATGATAATTAGTAATAATATTATAGAAACCGGCGTATTTCGCGTGTTTACCGAAAGACGGCACGGCCTGGACCCGGCTACGGAGCATAAACTGCGCGAGTTTCAAAACTACTTGGGTATACCGCGCGTAACGGGTGTAAGGCTTCTCTGCCGCTACAGCGTAAGCGGGATGGCGCGTGAAACCTTCTTGGCATGCGTTCCCCGTATTTTTTCTGATCCCGGTTTGGACAATGTTTATCTTGATTGCCTTCCCGAAAAAAATGAATTTGTATTTGCGGTAAGATACCTCCCCGGCGTTTTTGACCAAAGAGCGGACTCTGCCGCTTTTTCTTGTTCTCTTTACGAACCCCTGTCCGCAATCGTTGTGGAGACGGCAAGGGTTTACGCCATATCAGGCGATTTAACGCCTGAGGACAAAAGCCGCATAAAACAATATGTTATAAATCCCGTTGACGAAACTGAGGACAAGCCTTTCAATGATGCCCTTGAATCTTGCGCAAACCCGACGGTTTCAAGCTTCTCACTTGGCATGAGCGAAGCGGACAAGCTCCTCGTGCAGGCATATTTCCGCGATGTTGAAAAACGTGAGCCTACGGAAACGGAGCTGCGCGTTCTGGACACATACTGGTCCGACCATTGCAGGCACTCAACGTTTTTAACCGAATTGGAAAGCGTAGACATCCGGCAAGGCCCGTATAAAAATATAATCGAAGAAACATACAATCAATATTTAGCGGAGCGTGAACGCCTATACGGCGATGATTTATACCGTAAACCCATATGCCTGATGGATTTGGCGACGATCTGCGCGAAAAGTATGGTTTCCCGGGGTTTGCTGACGGATTTGGACACCTCCGACGAGCAAAACGCCGCCTCTTTTGTTGTAAAAGCCTTAGAAAACGGGCGAGAGGCGGAATGGCTGGTTATGTTCAAAAACGAAACGCATAACCATCCCACCGAGATTGAGCCTTACGGCGGCGCGGCGACTTGTCTTGGCGGCGCGATCCGCGACCCGCTGTCCGGGCGTTCGTATGTTTATCAGGCAATGCGCGTAACCGGCGCGGCTGACCCGCGCGCGCCCTTTGACGAAACCATTCCCGGCAAGCTCCCTCAGCGTAAAATCACGCAGACCGCCGCGGAGGGCTTTTCCGCTTACGGCAACCAAATCGGCGTATCATCGGGAATCGTTTCCGAAATCTACCACCCCGGCTACGCCGCAAAGCGCATGGAAGCCGGCGCGGTTATCGGCGCGGCAAGGAAATCCCATGTCCGCCGCGAAAAACCCGTGCCCGGCGACGTCGTAATATTAGTGGGCGGGCGCACGGGCAGAGACGGGGTAGGCGGCGCAACGGGCTCTTCGGCGTCTCATACAAACGAAAGCGCGGCGCTGTGCGGAGCGGAGGTTCAAAGGGGTAACCCGCATATTGAACGCGGCCTGCAGCGGCTTTTCCGCAGCCCGGATGCCGCGTGCCTTATAAAAAAATGCAACGATTTCGGCGCGGGCGGCGTATCCGTGGCCGTGGGTGAATTGGCTGACGGGCTGTTAATTAACCTGAACAGCATAAAAACCAAGTACGAGGGCCTGAACGGCGCCGAGCTTGCGTTGTCCGAATCTCAGGAGCGCATGGCTGTTGTGCTGGCGGCTGGCGACGCGGACGCTTTTATTAAGCTGGCCGAAGCCGAAAACCTTGAGGCTTACGTAATAGCCGAAGTTACGGGCAGCAACCGCCTGGCAATGACTTGGAACGGACAAACCGTCGTCGATATATCCCGCGCGTTTTTAGACACAAACGGCGCAAGGAGAAAAACTCCCATAGCAGTAGCTTCTCCTGACCAAAACGAAAGGGTCAAGGGGCAAGCGCCAAAAGAGCTTAAATCCTTATGGCTATCAAATCTTTCGCGCCTGAATACAGCCGCGCAGAAGGGCTTGGCCGAACGTTTTGACAGCACGGCGGGCGCGGGGACGGTGCTGATGCCTTTTGGCGGGGCGAGGCAGCTTACCCCGGCGCAGGTAATGGCGGCGAAACTGCCTGTTGAGGGCGGGGATACCGATACTTGCACGATTATGGCTTATGGGTATGATCCGTGGCTGAGCGAGTGGAGCCCGTTTCACGGCGCGGCGGCGGCAGTGGCCGAGTCTGTGGCGAAGGTTGTGGCGGCGGGCGGCGCTTTGGAACATATAAAGCTGAGTTTTCAGGAGTTTTTCGGGAAACCGGGGGAAGATCCGGAACGGTTTGGCGCGGCGTTTGCGGCGCTGTTGGGGGCTTATAAGGCTCAGAGTGTGTTGAAAACGCCCGCTATCGGCGGCAAGGACAGCATGAGCGGCAGTTTTACCGGCGCGGACGGAGAAACCCTTGACGTGCCGCCGACGCTAATAAGCTTTGCCGTTTGCGCGGAGAAACACGCGGTTGTTATTTCGCCGGAATTTAAGAAGCCGGACAATGCGGTAGGGCTTTTGAAATGCGGCAGGGATAAGGACGGGTTGCCGGATTTTGAGGCTTTTCTGGATAATGTCAAGTTGATTGAGAGGCTTATCCGCGAGGGGAACTTGATATCCGCTTATGCGATAGGCGCGGGAGGCGCGGCTGCGGCGGTGTCTGTAATGGCTTTCGGGAACGGCGTTGGCGTATCTTTGGATACCGAGCCTGGTACCGACATGTTTGATGCGGATTACGGCGGTTTTGTGCTGGAGCTTCCGGTGAAAGGGACTTTGGCTGATAAATTAATCGAAACGCGGCGGTTTGAGGTTATAGGGCATACAACTGCCAAAGAAATTATATGGATTAACGGCAATGTAATTACGCTGGACGAAGCGCTTGAAAACTGGCTTGCGCCGCTGGAGGACGTTTTCCCGGCAGGGCTTCCGGATATATCCTCATGTCCGGAATTGCCGAACATGCATATAACGGAAAGAAATATTTCGCGCAAAAAGCCGCGCGGTATATGTAATACGCCGCGTGTTTTAATTCCCGTTTTCCCGGGAAGCAACGGCGAGTACGATTTGCGCGCGCGCTTTGACCGGGCCGGAGCGGAAACAGAGTTGTTTGTGATTAAAAATTTAAGTCCGCAAATGCTTGGCGAAGCTATAAAATCCCTTATACAAAGGATTAGCGCGGCGGATATAGTCGCGATGCCGGGCGGGGATGAGAATTATAGCATTTACGCCGCGGCGATGTTCAGGGATGCGGCGGTTTCTGAAGCCGTTACTTATTTCATGAATGAGCGCCGGGGGCTGATGCTGGGAATCGGCGCGGGTTTCCATACTTTAATGAAACTGGGACTCCTTCCGTATGGAGAAATATGCGATATCACGGCGGGTTCGCCGTCGCTTGCGCCGAATGCTGCCGGAAGGCACCGTTCGTTTATTGCGCGTACGATGATAACCTCGGTTTTATCGCCGTGGTTTGCGTATGTTCAACCGGGTGAGGTTTTTAATCTGCCTGTTTCCCACGGATCGGGACGTTTTACGGCAGCCGATGCCGAAATCAAGCGATTGTCCGAAAACGGGCAGCTCGCGGCTCAGTACGTTGACATGGTAAACCGCGCAACTATGGACGTGCGGTTTAATCCGGGCGGTTCGGCTTACGCAATTGAGGCGCTTACAAGCCCGGACGGGCGCGTTTTAGGCAAAATGGGGCATTCGGAGCGTATCGGCGAAGGGCTTTATAAAAACATTCCGGGTAATTATGACCAAAAGATATTTGAGGCAGCAGTTAAATATTTTAGGGGGTAGTGAGTGAGTAAAGTGTTTGCGGGCGGGACGCCCGCGCTCCCAAATCAAGCGTACGCGGACGCGGGGGTTGACATCCGCGCCGGGTACCGAGCCGTCGAGCTTATTAAGAATCATGTGCGCGGGACTTTTACCCCGGGCGTGCTGTCGGATATCGGCGGCTTTGGCGGGATGTATTCGCTGGCGCGGATAAAGGATATGGACGATCCGGTGATGGTCTCCGGAACGGACGGTGTGGGGACGAAGCTTGCCGTCGCGCTGATGATGGATAAGCACGATACGGTGGGCGTTGACCTTGTGGCGATGTGCGTGAACGACATCGTCTGCTGCGGCGCGGAACCGCTGTTTTTCCTTGATTACATCGCATGCGGGAAGAATATGCCCGAACGCGTTGAGCAAATCGTGAAGGGTGTGGCGGAAGGCTGTAAAATGGCGGGAGCCGCGCTTGTTGGCGGCGAAACGGCCGAGCATCCGGGCACAATGCCTCCGGAGGAGTACGACCTTGCGGGTTTTGCCTGCGGAATTGCGGATAGGAAAAATATTATCAGCGGGGAAACAATCAAGGAGGATGACGCGCTTATCGGAATTGCGTCCAGCGGCGTGCATTCCAACGGGTTTTCGCTGATAAGGAAGGCTTTGAGTATTGATAAGGAAAAACTTAACAAACATATAGACGAATTAGGCATGACACTTGGCGAAGCGCTGCTTACGCCTACAAGAATTTACGTAAAGCCCGTACTGTCGCTGATCAAGGCCGTTGAAGTGAAAGGTATTTCCCATATTACCGGCGGGGGTTTTTACGAGAATATACCGCGTATCCTGCCTGAAGGCTTGGCTGCGCGCGTGAATACAGGGAGTTTTCCTGTGCCGCCTATATTCGGATTGATCCGGCGGGCCGGAAACATCGGCAGGGACGATATGTACAACACTTTTAATATGGGTGTGGGCATGGTTATTTGCGCGGCGCGGGAGAACGCCGGCAAGGTTTGCGCAAAACTTGCGGAAATGGGCGAAAAAGCTTATATTATAGGCAATGTGACGCAAGGAAACGGATTATGCTTAGAATAGCTGTTTTATGCTCGGGCGGCGGTACTAATCTGCAAGCGTTGATTGACGCGTCATGTGCCGGGGAGCTTTGCGCCGAGATTGCTTTGGTGATCGCTTCAAAGCCCGGTATATATGCGCTGCGGAGGGCGGCGGATAACGGTCTGCCGTCGGTTGTTGTACGCAAGCGCGATTATAGGGAGCCGGGAGCTTTTGAGGCAATGCTGGCCGGTATCTTGAACGGTAACGGAATCGGCTTGGCGGTGCTGGCGGGTTGGACGGTTATCCTGGACGGAAGCTTTTTGCGAAGCTTTAACGGCAAAACCATAAACATACATCCCGCGCTGCTTCCGTCCTTTGGCGGAAAGGGGTTTTACGGCTTAAAGGTACACGAGGCGGCGTTGGCGGCGGGGGTTAAGGTTACCGGCGCGACGGTGCATATGGTGACGGATGAGGTTGACGGCGGGCCGATTTTGCTTCAAAAAGCCGTTGCGGTCAAGGGCGGAGACACGCCGGAAACGCTGCGGAAACGCGTTATGGAGGAAGCGGAGCGGGTATTGATTGCCGAGGCGGTAAATATTTTCGCGCGAGGGGATATATGAAAATACTGGTTGTTGGCGGCGGCGGCAGGGAACACGCTATTGTTTGGCGTTTGATTAACAACCCCGCCGGTGAAGCGCGAAAAATCTACTGCGCGCCTGGTAACGCCGGGATTGCGCAAATAGCGGAGTGTGTGCCGATTTCCGCCACGGATACAGAGACTTTGCTTGATTTTGCCGTGAGGGAAAAAATTGATTACACAATAATCGGCATGGACGAACCGCTGGCTTTGGGCATTGTAAATGCCTTCAACGGCAAGGGTTTGCGGGTTTTCGGCCCCGTAAGGGAAGCGGCAAAGCTTGAATGGAGCAAATCCTTCGCTAAGGCGTTTATGCGCAAATACGGCATTCCTACGGCGTCTTGCGAGGTTTTTAACGAATATGGCACCGCGCTGTCCTATATAAAAAATGCCGGGAAATGGCCTGTTGTGATTAAAGCCGACGGGCTGGCTGTCGGTAAGGGAGTTTATATCTGCAAGGACGCTGCAGAGGCCGGGAAAGCGCTGTCTGAGCTTATGCTGGATAAGAAATTCGGTGGATCGGGCGCGGAAGTGGTGATTGAGGAATTTCTGGAAGGCCCGGAGACAACCTTGCTGGCGTTCTCGGACGGCAAAACCGTGGTTCCAATGTTGTCAAGCATGGATTATAAAAAGGCACTTAATGGCGATAAAGGCCCCAACACAGGCGGTATGGGCGCAATTTGCCCCAGCCCCTATTACACCGCGGAATTACAGGACCTTATATATAAAAATATAGTTTTGCCGACGCAAAATGGCTTAGCAGCCGAAAACATCGAGTTTAAGGGAATTTTATACTTTGGGCTGATGTTTACAAAAAACGGCCCGTATGTGATTGAATACAATGCCAGGTTCGGCGACCCGGAAACGCAGGCCGTCCTGCCCCTGTTGAAAACCGATTTGCTTGAGATTTGTTTTGCGTGCAGCAACGGAACCCTTGACAAAGTAAAAATTAAGTGGCATAATGATATGAATGCCGTTTGTGTGGTTGTGGCGTCCGGCGGATATCCCGGTGAATTCGGAAGGGGCTACCCCGTAAACGGTCTGGATAAAATTAACGAAAATGCTGGAAATATAATGATTTTTCACGCCGGAACGCAAAAATCCAACGAAGGCGAAGGCTTACTTACAAATGGCGGCAGGGTGCTTGGCGTGACCGCAACGGGCCAAAACCAAGAGGAAGCCGCGCGGCGCGCCTATGCCGCCGTTTCTAATATTACTTTCCAAAACATGCATAATCGTACAGACATAGGAGAAATTACTAGTGACAAAAGCCTAGTAAATAATTTATAATGATGTAGGGTCGCACTGTGTGCGCCTATTAAGAGGGGGGTGCGGCATGATAACGGGAACCGCGTTAAATGACATCCTTGGCTCCGCAATGCAGGCCGCGGCGTTCAGGGACCGCGTCTACGCGCACAACATCGCAAATAACGATACACCGAAATTCAAAAAATATGAGGTCAGTTTTGAGGAAAGCCTGCGCACGGCAGTGGACGGCTACAAGAGGACAGGGGTTCTGGATCTGTCCCGCGCAACGCCCGTCGCGCACCGCGTACATACTAACCTCAGCACACGTATTGACGGCAACAATGTTGACATAAACGAGGAAAGTGCGCTGGTCTACCGAAACTCCATCATATATGACATGCTCGCAAATTCTTACATGGCCAATAAACAATTACATAGCATCGTCTATAATGGCATAAACTAAAATCCGGGTTACGAATAGATTAAAATCAGGAGGTTTTCTATGAGCTTACTGGAAACCCTTAGTATATCGGCTTCGGCATTAACGGCGCAGCAGCTTAGGATGGATATGCTGTCACAGAATATGGCCAATGTCGATACCACGAGAACGGCGGAAGGCGGCCCGTACAGGCGCAGAAACGTGCTGTTCCAGGAATACAAGGCATTTGATTCATTCAATGATACGTTGCGCAATACCGTTAGAAGCAAATCTTCCAGGGGTTTGATTGACGCCGACCCCCGCAGGAATATGGGCGTAATCGTGAGGGGTATTACAACGGATCCAAGCCCGGGGCAGATGGTTTACGACCCAAGCCATCCGGACGCCAACGAGGAGGGTTATGTCGAAAAGCCCAACGTTAACGTTGTAACGGAAATGATCGACATGATCTCCGCCTCGCGTTCTTACGAGGCCAATATAACGGCTATGAACATCACGAAGTCAATGATTACCAAAACATTTGAACTTACCCGAAGCCAGTAACATGTAATGGAAGGTTTTGATTAATATGGAAATAACCGGTGTGCAAGGCCTTAACCCGTTATGGCGGATTGGGGATATAGGGCAAATCGGGCAAATCCCGGGGTTGGGCACGGAAATTGCCGCCTCTCGGCCCGAAAAGTCTTTTGACGCGTTTTTACGCGCCATGCTGGATAATGTAAACGAAACAAACGAAGCGATAATGACCTCGCAGCAGTTTCAACTTGATGTGGCCCAAGGCTATTCCGACGACCTTATCGGCCTTAGCCTGGCGATTGAAAAAGCAAACGCGTCGCTTAACTTCACCGTACAGGTTACGAACCGTTTACTTGAAGCATACAGAGAGATTATGCGGATGCAGATGTAATAGTTTGAAGTGTTAACTCTCCCCGATTAAGACGAACGGAGTGAGTCCGTGCAAGCAAGGCTTGTTTCATGGTTTAACGGTATAGTTGCATGGTGGAAAAGCCTGGAACGCAGGCGGAAGCTTTACTATGGTGGAGCCGCCGCCTTAGTTGCGTTGGCCCTGTTTGCGCTTATTTTCGTGCAGGCCAATCCCACAAGGGTAGTTATTTACCAAGGCTCCGACTATGTGGAAACCATGAACATGAAATCCGCCCTGAACGCCGAGGATATCAGGTACTGGGAGAACGGCATGCTTATAAGCGTCCGGGAGCAGGATGTTGACAGGGCCAACGTAGCCATGATCCTGTCGGGGCAGGGGAGCCGGACCAACTGGCATATGCCCGACGCGCTTGACGCCATGGGCCTGACGGCGTCCAGAACCGTTATTGACCTGAATACACGGATGGCGCATCAGACGCGTATTGAGAACATGCTTCTGCTTGTCAGGGGTATAGTGGAGGCTCAGGTTGAGCTTGGCCTTCCGGCGGATTCGTCGCTGTTTATGCCCTCAAGCGAAGTACCCAGAGCTTCCGTCGGCATCCAAACAAACAATCTTTTCGACAAAAATTCGGGCGACACCCTGGCAAGGCTTGTGCAAAGCGCCGTTATAGGGCTTGAGCTTGAAAATGTATACATTTACAACCAAAACGCGGAGGTCATTTTCAGCGGCGAACTCAGCGAAACAGGCAATTTCAACCATCGCCGCGAGTTTGAGCAAAGCTTCTACGCGCAAATTGACAGAGCCGTCAAAAGCATCCTGGGCCCGCTATTCGGACAGGTGCATACCGCGCCCAGCCTGTTCTTCGACTATACAAACACTTTAATAGAATCCCTGGAGTTCACAAGCCCGCTTGGCCCCGACAGCCCGACCGGGCTTATTGACAGGGACATTACAATCCGCGAATCCAGCGAAATGACCGATATAGCCGAGCAGCCCGGCATTGCCGCGAACAACCTGATCACTTACCCCGCGGGCGGCGGCGGCACCGGTAACAGGTCATATTTCGAGAGCCAGCGCGATTTCATCAACAACCGCGCGCATACGCTGTTTGAGGACAACAAATCGGGCGAAATCCTGCGCTCAGAGTCCAGTATCGCAGTAACGGCGGCAAATTTGGTGACTTTAGACGAGCGTTACTTCAATAACGGATCTTACAACGACCTTTTCAACATCCCGCCGGGCACGACGTGGGAGCAGTTTCGGATAAATACGCCGGATACAAGGCTTTTGCCTTTGGATGAGCAGCACCAGCGGCTTTTGGAGCATGTGCGTATCGCTACGGGCTTGCAGAACGTCGCCCTTATAGTGATGGAACGTATGGTGTTCATTGATGAGGAAATCCGCCCCGTCCCGGTTAACGAAATAGTCATGCTGACCTTGATGTCCCTTGTCATCCTGCTTCTGGCTTACGGGCTGCTGAAGCGCCAGAAACCTGTCGAGATTGGCGATATAGAACCCGAGCTGTCCGTCGAGGACTTGCTTGTTTCCACGCAGATCGACGAGGAGAAGGAAAAAGAGATGGAAGAAGAAGAACGCTTGCGCGAAATCAAGCTTCAGAAAGATTCCGAAACAAAGCAGCAAATCGAGAAATTTGTGGATTTGCGCCCCGAAGCCGCCGCGCAATTGCTGCGTAACTGGCTGAACGAGGATTGGGACTAAAAAAACAGGTAGTAGGTAAGAGGGGTGATACGGTGTCGGACAATGTGGCTGTTATGGAGAAATTGCAAATAAGCGGTCGGGAGAAGGCCGCGATTCTTTTAGTTACTTTGGGGCCTGAGAAAAGCGCCGCGCTGTTTAAGCATTTGAAAGAGGACGAGATAGAAGCGCTGACGCTGCAGATCGCCAATACAAGCATTATCCTGCCTCAGGCCAGGGAAGCCGTGTTGATGGAATTTTACGATATTTGCCTGGCTCAGCAATATATTACCGAGGGCGGCATAAATTATGCCAAGACGATTCTGGAAAGATCCGTGGGTGAGGAAAAGGCTTTCGAGATTTTGCAAAAACTCGGCGGGTCGCTTAAAGCTAAGCCCTTTGACTTTATCAGGCGTACGGACGCTTCGCAGATCCTTAACTTTATCCAAAGCGAGCATCCGCAGACAATCGCGCTTATTCTGTCTTACCTGAAGCCCAATCAGGCCGCGCAGGTTATTGTAGAACTGGCGCCGGAACGTCAGGCGGAAGTGGCAAGGAGGATCGCGCAGATGGACCGTACCTCCCCCGATGTTATAAAGGAAATCGAAAAAGCGCTTGAGAGGAAGCTTTCGGCGCTGCTTACAGAGGATTACACCCAGGCCGGCGGCGTGGACGCCGTTGTCGATATATTGAACGAAGTGGACAGAACCACGGAAAAGAACATCATGGAAACGCTGGAAAACGAAGATATCGATCTTGCCGAAGAAATCAAGAGAAAAATGTTCGTGTTCGAGGATCTTGTCATACTTTCCGGCAGGGATATACAGCGGCTATACAGGGAAACGCCGGATACAAGGGAATGGGCCGTTGCGCTTAAAAGCGCCAGCGATGAGCTGAGGCAGCTGGTGTTCTCCAACGTGTCAAAACGCCTTGCCGCCATGCTTCAGGAGGAAATAGACATCCTCGGCCCCACGCGCCGCTCCGATGTTGAGGAGGCGCAGCAGAAGATCGTTAACATCGTAAGGAAACTGCAGGATCAAAACGAAATAATCGTTGCAAGGGGCGGCGGTGGCGACGATGTCATTGTATAGCAGGTCGAATATTACCAGAGGGCGCAGCGTTAAGATGCTGGATAAGAAATTCCGCGTGAACCCGCCCGATAATTGGGAGGAAATTGAGGCCGAAGAAGAGAGGAAAAAGGAAGAGGAAAAGCAGCGCCTGATAGACCTGGAGCTTGCCGACGTAGCCGAAATCCGCGAGCGTGAGCTGGCTACGGTGGAAATATTAAAGGAACAAATAATCGGCGAGGCGCAGAAGGACTCTAAACGCATGATGAGCCAGGCGCGGGCAGAATCTGACAAATATATGCGCGACGCGATTACGGAAGCTGAAAACTCAAGGGGTAAGATACGCGACGAGGCCTATGAGGCCGGATTCGCGGAGGGTGTCGCCGCCGGTCTGGCCGAGGGCCAGCGTTTGGAAAACGAGGCGGCGGAGGTTCTTGAGGACGCGAGGCGGCAAAGGCGGCAGATGATTGAAAGGCTTGAACCGGAGCTTGTGGAACTGATTTCCGCTATGACGGAGAAGCTTATCCACGACAAGGCCGCGTTTAACCCGCAGTTGATTCTGCACCTGATAAGGGCGGGGCTTGCCGAAAGCAGGGATACCGCCGCGTCCGGCGAAATTGCGGTAATGGTTTCCGAGGACGATTTCGACGCGGTATCTGAAAATAAAGACGACCTTCTGAAAATAACCGGCGGCGGCGTTAAGCTTGAGATTATCAAGGATCCAAGCTTGAATAAGTCTGACTGCATAATTAAAACAGCCTACGGCTATATTGACACAAGCCTTGGGCAGGGGTTTGAGCAGCTTCGCGAGAATTTATATTTAATAAAGCGGGATGCTGATTCCGGAGGGGAAGATGCTTAAAAAATCACCAAGCGGAAGTCTTTGCCCTTATTACTTCATAGTATGAGCATAGATTTATCAAAGTATAAGGAAGCGCTGTCGCCCAGTTATATCAAGAAACTGGGGCGCGTTACACAGGTTGTCGGGCTGACGATTGAAAGCACGGGGCCGGAGGTAAATCTGGGCGCGGCATGCGCCATAAAGGCGAATAAGTACGCGAAGCCTATAACCGCCGAGGTTGTGGGGTTTCGCAGCAACAATATATTGCTGATGCCGATGGGCGATATGTCGGGCATAGGGCCGGGCAGCATTGTTGAGGCGCTGGGTAAGCCCATGCGCGTGAAGGTCTCCGACGGGCTTCTGGGGCGGACTTTGAACGGCATAGGCCAGCCTATGGACGATTTGGGGAATTTGCCGCCGGGCGAGATGTACAATATCACAAACCCGCCGCCAAACCCGCTTACAAGGGAGCGTATCCAAAAACCGCTTCCCTTGGGAGTCAAGGCCATAGACGGGCTGCTGACAGTCGGCAGGGGTCAGCGCATAGGTATTTTCGCAGGCTCCGGAGTGGGCAAAAGTACGCTGCTGGGCATGATCGCCCGCAATACCAAGGCAGACGTAAACGTTATCGCGCTGATTGGGGAGCGGGGCAGGGAAGTAAGGGAATTTTTGGAAAAAGACTTGGGCGAGGAAGGTGTGAAGCGTTCGGTACTCGTTATCGCAACGTCTGACCAGCCGGCGCTTGTCCGCACCAAAGCCGCCGAAACGGCAACCAGCATAGCCGAGTATTTCCGTAATCAGGGCAAGGACGTACTGCTCCTGATGGACAGCTTGACACGCTACGCAATGGCTCAGCGCGAAATAGGCCTTGCGACGGGCGAACCGCCGGTTACCAGGGGTTATACCCCGTCCGTGTTCGCGGTTATGCCCAGGCTTCTGGAAAGGGCGGGAAACTCCGATACCGGAAGTATTACGGGCATTTACACCGTTTTGGTTGACGGCGATGATCTGACGGAGATTGTAACGGACGTCGCGCGGGGCATATTGGACGGGCATATCGTCTTAAACCGCAAAATCGCCAACAGAAACCATTATCCCGCCATAGACGTATTAGCAAGCGTTTCAAGGGTAATGCCCGACGTAACGACGAACGAACACCGCGCCGCCGCGAACGAGATTAAGAAAATAATGGCTGTCTACAGGGATGCCGAGGATTTAATAAATATCGGCGCGTATCAGAAGGGTTCCAGCGCTGATATAGATAACGCCATAGCCCGCAACCCGGCGGTAAACGCTTTTTTAACCCAAGCCGTAAGCGACAGATTTGATTTCGATGATGTGATAAAGCAATTATACGGTATCTTAGAATAACAGCAGAAGGGTCAAGGGACTGCGTCCCTTGCAGGGGTTTAGGGGCAGCGTCCCCAAGATCTTAGGGAGGTTGGTCTATTGGCGCGGTTCGACTTTAGGCTGCAATCCGTGCTTAACCTCCGTGAGAAGCTTGAAACGCAGAAGGAACTGGAATACGCGAGGGCGCTTGCGAAGCTCGAAGAGGAAAGAGCGAGGGAAAGGGCTTTGCGGGAATGGAAGGCCGATTGCATCGCGCATTTGGCGGCAATGGTTTCGGGCGATGGAGCTGGCAGCGGTTTACTTATAGACGCGAACGAGGTTTCGCGGTATAATGAATTTGTGGAGGTTTTGAAAGAAAGGATAGCCTTGCAGCAAAAAGCCGTTAAGGCCGCGGAACAATTTGCCGAAGATAAAAGAAAAGAATTAGTGGAGGCTATGCGCGCGCGGAAAACCATCGAACGTCTCCGCGAAAACGCTTATGAGGAGTTTGTGGAAGAGGAGAAACGCGAGGAACAGAAGCAGGTTGACGCAGTGGTGAGCTATAAATATTCGAAAATGTAGGCGTGAAGTATAGAAACGCCGTTACCGGCAGGTGATACGATGTCCAACCCAAGTCAGGCCCGGGGACCGGCGGGCAAGCCGCAAAATCCAAAATCCGGCAATAAAAAAAATAAAAAAGGCCGCGGCGGATTGATCGCGGTTATCGTCATTGTTTTACTGGTTGGCGCGGCGGCGGGCCTTCTGTATTTCAACCTTTACAATATCCGGGATATGGCGTATGACGTACTGCGCGGCGTACCGCTCATAGGGAACTGGGTACCGGAAGCGGAAGAGGAAGACCGGACCCCTAGGGTGTCCGCGGCGGATTTGCAAAACCGCGTTACGCTGCTGGAACGCCAGGTGGACTCGCTGACAAGGGAGCGCGACACCCTGCGCGCGAATAACGAGGGCTTACAACGCGAAACTGAGCGTTTACGGGGCTTTGAGGCCGAGCAGGAGCAGTTTAAGCGTGATCAGGAAGTATTTCATGAAATGGTTTATAACGAGAACCGCGCGGATTTCTGGCGCTGGTACCAGCAAATAAATCCCGACAGGGCGGCGGAGTTCGCCAGGGAAGCGGCGGGCGAAGCGCGTGTAAGCCTTGAGGTGCGCGATCATCTGAACATGATAAGGGGAATGGAGCCCCGGTCCGTAGCCGCTATGTTTGAAATACTGATGGACACCAACTCCGATATCGTCGCGGATACGATGAGAGCGCTTCCGGCGGACGACCGCGCAATGATCATGGACGCCATCGAAGTGGAGAAACGCGCGGCGCTGGCGAGGCTTTTGACTCCCGGCGGCTTGTAAACTCGGTAAAAACGCGGAAGATGTTAGCAATTCTCCGCGATTTACATAAAGTATCAAAAAGCACATTGAAAACATGCACGGAAAGGAGGTGCAAGAATGAAGCTAATGGACTATATGCCCGCGCAGATCGGCGCGGCGGCGCAGAACCGGAGCGAGCAGTCCGCGGCGCAGCCTTTGGGAAGGCGGAACGAGCCCGGAAGAAACAGCTTTGAAAGCTTTTTGAAAGCTGAACCGGCTAAGACTAACCAGCAGAGGCAGGCCGGAAATACGCGGCAGGCGCGCAGGGAATCCCACGAAGCGGCAGGCCCGGAGCCGGCCCTCCAAACCGCGAAGCCGGTTGAAAACGTTGCTGACGCAGGCGAAAAGGCAAACGCGGCCGTTGAAGCGAAGGAAAAGCCTTTCGCGCTGCCGGATGAGGAATTGCTGGCGGAGCTTGCGGCGCTGCTGGGGATGCCCATGCAGGAGCTTGCGGAATTGCTTGTTGAGCTGGATATCGACTTGACGGAGGGGTTGCTGCCGGAACAGGCCGTACAGCTTGTCCAGGCCGCCCACAACGTGTCTTCTCCCGTTGAACTGCTGTGGCAGTCCCAAGCGGTTCAAACGCTGGAGCAGTTAAGCGATTTGGTCAATAACCACCGGCACGGCGGTGATGCGGCTGAAACGGCTGAGGTAGACATAAACAGCCAGTATGTTACCGCTCAGGCCGACGTACCGGATTCGCCCGCATTGTCTTGGGCGGAAATGGCTCAAGGAGCGCAGATGCTTGACGAAAACGCTTCCCAGCTTATTGTACGGGGCGAAGGCTTTGTGGTTGAGGATGAAACCGCTCTGACCGCATTGGAAGCAAAACCGGAGGCAATCGTGGAAAATGCGGACGCAGAAGGCTTGAACGAAGAAACCGTGACTTCCGTAAAAACGCAGGCAGCGGCTGAAACAACACTCTCACAGGCTTCCGTTACGCAAAGCGCGGCATCCGAAACCGACGATTCAAATCCCGCTCCCATAAACTCCGGCATGCAGGGCGGCGAGCTGCGTGACGCGCAATTTGCCGAAATCAGGGAAACGCTGACACAAAACCGTACGGCCGACACAGTTGAGGTTGTAAAGCAACTGGTTGAGCAGATGAAAGTCGAGGTTAAGGCCGACACAACCGAGCTGCGGCTTACGCTGAGGCCCGAATCGCTGGGCGAAGTCACAATGCGCGTTATCACCCAAAACGGTATCGTCACCGCGCAGTTATACGCAGAATCACAGCGCGTGAAGGAAGCGATTGAGGCAAGCCTGAACGACCTGAAAGACACGTTGACAGGCAAAGGCTTGCAAATAGCGGAAATAGCCGCTTATGTAGCCGAGGACAACGATGGGCGCGGCAGCGGATGGAACGGGCGCAGCGGCAGAACGCTTTCCGGTTCCCGGGTATCCCGTATCATGAAGCGCAACGGGCTTGGCGAAGAAGGCGGGGAAGTTCCGGAAACTGAGGAAAACAATGCCCCGCGTAACCCGCTGGAAGTAGACTACAAGGCATAACGCGGCACCGGCAACTATTCTTGTACATTGAAAATCGAGGTGACAAAATGTCAACGAGTTCAACAAATTCGGCCCAGAACTCTCCTTTAACAGGCGATTTTACTTTGGGCCAGGCAACTAAAAAACCCGGTGAGGGCGCCGCAAGGACGGCGGGCAACGAGCTGGACAAGGATGCGTTCCTGAAACTGCTGTTGGTTCAGCTTCAATATCAGGATCCGCTGAATCCCATGGACGACAGGGAATTCATCGCGCAGATGGCGCAATTCTCCGCACTGGAACAGATGCAGAACATGAACGCCGCTTACGCGAAAACTCAGGCCTACGAAATGATAGGGCGTGAAGTCAGCGGGCTGGCCTTCAACGAAGCGAGCAACTCCTACACAAGGGTGAAAGGCATCGTAACCGGCGTTAAAATCGTTGCCGGCGAGCCGTATCTGGAGGTAGCCGTCGGCGACGACAAGACTATCGATTTGGCGTTAAAGCGCGTGGAGACCGTCTCCGACGACGTCGTCCGCACACATCTGCTGCAAAGCATGAACAACAATATCGCCAACCAGCAGTATCTGACGCTTGTCGGGAAAGAAGTGCAGGCCATAACCGTGGACGAAGACGGCAAACCCAACGGCTACATTGAGGGTGAGGTAACCTCCGTACGCTTCAGCGCAAGCGGCACGGTTCTGGTAATAGGCAACCGTGAGATCAGGCCGCAGGAAGTAATCTCTATCGGGCCGGACAACAAGCTTATCGGCGAGACCGTACTTTATTTTATGTACGATGAGGAAAAGCAAAGCTTGCAATCTGTCCCAGGCACGATTGTCGATATCCGTATAAACGGCGAAAACATGCACATGATTTTCCGGGACACAGACGGCAAGGACCATCAGGTACATTTCAAGCCGCTTGACGGGCTGGTAAAGGCACTGAGCATGAAAAACCGCCAAGCGTACGTCAGAGGCACCGACGGCGACAATAACCCGATTGAGGGTACGGTAGCGGGCGTGGGCATAAGGGCCGGACTGGTTTATGTAGTTCTTACCGACGGCAAAACAATGCTATGGAGCAGCGCGAGGGAAGCGGCAAATAACAGCGTGACGCCGGATAATCCGGGCGAAACGCCTGATCCGGAGGATTCGGACGAAACGTCGGCAGGGTAAGTCAGGGACGAAAGTGGTGTGATGAATGGATGCTCACAGGATTAACGTAAACATCGAAAAAGCCGCAGCCGTTGGCACACGCGCGCATTCAAACGCGATACCGGCTGTGCAGCCCGGCAAAACCTTCGGCGACGCTTTGGCAAGGGCCGCAAAGGGAATTGCCGCGGAAGGAAAGGATACTCAGGGGCTGCGTTTTTCCAAACACGCGTCGGCAAGGCTCAATTCCCGCGAGGTCGAGTTGACGCCGGAGCAATTGAAACGCGTGGAAAACGGAGTAACGGCGGCACTTACAAAAGGCGTTTCAGACTCGCTGGTACTGGTGGACGGATACGCGCTGGTGGTAAACACCAGAAGCATGACGGTTGTAACCGCGATGCAAAGCGGCCAGAACGGCGGGGTTTTCACCAACATTAACGGAGCGGTTATAGTATAAGCTGGACCCGGCGGCGGTAAAAAGCCAAAGGGAGGCATGCGTTCCCGAACGACAGACGGAACGCGCCGCTCCTTGGGGCGGGCGAACACAGTTCGCCCTTGCAGCCCCTGCGGTAGGGGACGATTTTACGTCGTCCCGTACGTAAAAGGAGGAACAACAATATGATGCGTTCAATGTTTTCCGCGGTCTCAGGCCTGCGGGTACATCAAACCAAGATGGACGTTATAGCGAACAATATCGCAAACGTCAACACAACAGGATATAAAAGCAGCCGTGTTACATTTTATGACGTGTTTAATCAGACGATCTCCGGCGCGTCGCAAGCCGACGCGGACAGGGGCACCCGCGGGCGCAACCCCATGCAGATAGGCTTGGGTACAAATGTGGCGTCGATTGACCAGATCATGACGACCGGCGCGGCACAGAGGACGGACTGGGTCTTTGACCTGATGATCCAGGGCGAGGGATTCTTTGTCCTTCAGGATGAAACCGGGCAGAACTTCTTTACAAGGGCCGGCGCGTTCCGCGTTGACGAATCCGGCAACATAACAAATTCGTCAGGCATGGCGGTTTGCGGCTGGACAAGGGTGCAGGATTCATTGGGCCGGTATGTCATTGAACCGGGCAAGATTTCTCCGCTTAAAATAACTGCGGATATGGAATTCGCGGATCCGGAGCCCACGTCGGATATCAAGATAGACGGCAACTTGAATGTGGCGGACGGCGGCAGCGCAACCGCGAGCGGGTTTGTAAGCACTATGGCGTTTTACGATACCCTCGGTACAAGGTATATTGTGGATATCGAATATAAATATCAGGGCAACAATATATGGACGGCTACAATAGCTAACCAGGCCGCTTTGGCGTCGGATCCCGATATAACGTTCGATTTCCCGATGTCCTGGGACTCTTTCCCCACGGCCCCCGGCGCGGCCGACCCGTTGCAATCCGTGGCTCCTATGCCGGCTACCCCGAACAGGACTTTGCATATTGCGTTTGACCGGTTCGGCACACTCCAGCATGCCAGCACCACTCCCATCACCGTGGGCGGAACGCCTCCCGCGCCTGTGATTCCGGCGCCTGATTTACGGCAGACGGAAATGAGGCTGATTATGGGCCAGCCGGATTTAGCCTCTTTGGCGGACGATATAGATATTAACGTAGCGGATGCCGGTTTCGGTAAAACTATATACCCCGCAACGGGTAAAACAAGCAACAACCAGATAAGCATTGATTTGACCGCTCTGGGCCAAAAGGCTATGAACACCAACGCCACCGCCACGCCCCTTAACGGAAAAGAACCGGGGCGCCTTACCCAAACATCTATCGGTGAGGACGGTATTATCAGGGGTATTTATTCAAACGGCACATCCGAGGTGCTTGGGCAGATCGTGCTTACCCAGTTTAAGAACCCGGCGGGCCTTGAGAAAGTCGGCGGCAGCGTATTCCGCGCAACGGGCAACTCCGGTTACTTCGACGGCATAGGCATCGCCCCCGGCACAAGCGGCACAACGCTTCTTTCAGGCGTGCTGGAAATGTCCAATGTTGACCTCTCGCAGGAGTTCAGCGAAATGATTGTAACACAGAGGGGATTCCAGTCCAACTCGCGCATTATGTCAACTTCTGATGAAATGCTGCAAGAGCTGGTTAACCTAAAGAGGTAACATTTTAACTATGAACTGACAACGCAGGGGCGTATAAATATGCCCCTGCGTTGGAGTGTCTTAAAAAAGCCCACAAATTGCATAAAAATTTGCTTGATTCCTATAATTAACTTTGGTATAATATTATGTAATGTTTGAAATGGGGAATGCCAATGATTACCATTACCAAGCTTAACGATAAACAGATCGTGATAAACTGCGAGCTTATCGAGCTTATCGAGGCCAACCCCGATACCACGATAACGATGAACACAGGCAGGAAAATTATTGCCCGGGAAACAGTTGAGGAAATAATCGCCAAATCACTGGCTTATAAAAAGGAAATATTTAAGGTATAAATACGTATTTTGATATAGTTGCAAAACTGATCCCCATTTTTAACGGAAAGGGCGGTATGCTGTGGAACTCAGTTCTCTATTAGGCGTAGTAGTATCCATATTTGCTTTGATATTAGGAATTTTACTGGCTATTGAAATGGATATGACTATGCTGGTATACTATCTTGACGGTCCTTCTGTAGTTATAGTTTTTGTCGGTTCCATCGGCTCCGCGTTATGGGCAACGCCGATGAACAGGGTCGTAGCAGCATTCAAAGCTTTGCCAAAGACTTTCAAAACACCCGACCTGGACGCGAAATCAGCCATTGACAATATAATCAGTCTCTCCAACCTTGCCAGGCGCGAAAGCCTTCTGGCCCTTGAAGAGCCTGTAAAAACCATGAATGACCCCTTTCTTCTCAAGGGGGTTATGCTGGTTGTGGACGGAGCCGATCCGGAGCTTGTACGCAATGTCCTTGAGACGGAGATTGCTTACATAGACAAAAGGCATTCGGAAATCAGGGGCTTTTATGATTATTGGGGAGGCTGCGCGCCTTCCTGGGGAATGTTCGGTACGCTTATCGGGCTGATAAACATGCTTGCGAACCTGAATGATCCGGGCTCGCTTGGCTCGAACATGGCCACATGTATTGTAACAACGTTCTACGGTTCAATAGTGTCAACCGTTTTGTGCGGCCCTACATCCAGCAAATTAAAAATCTTTTCAAACGATGAATTGTTGGTTAAGGAAGTCTTGATTGAGGGCATATTAAGTATACAGGCCGGGGATAACCCGCGCATAATAGAGGAAAAATTGAAATCGTTCCTTTCACCTGCCCTTCGAGCTAGTAAAGAAGAAAGCGGCGGCGGTGAATAAGGCAGTTAATAGTTAACAAACGCTTCGCGCGTTTGTCGCGGGGGGTGAAAGAATGGCTAGGGATAAAAAAACCGAATGTCCGCCTGGGTCGCCTATTTGGATGGGGTCATACGCGGATATGGTTACGCTGATACTGTGTTTCTTCGTTCTGATGTACAGCTTTGCCGTTCTTGACGCCAGCAAGTTTGATGGGTTCGCCGCCAGCTTCCGGCGGAACACGGGCGAATCGATTCTGGATATGACCGGAGGCCGTGGCGTTACAGAGATGCTGGGCAACGGCATAATTGAGTTTCCGGTGCCAAGAAGCGCGGAAAACTTAACAGAAGAATATAATGAGGAGCACGAAAACCGGTTGCGCGCGTACCAACAGGAGCTAGCGAGCCTGTTCCCGTCACCGTACGAAACATATTTTGACCAGTTTGACGGCACGCCCGAGAGTTTTGGCGGATTGCTGAGCTTGATTGTCGATCCGAATGACCTGACTATAGAAATCAATATCGGTAATAATTACCTGTTTGCGCCAGGTGATTGGCGGCTGTATGGAAATATCGGCGTACTGAGTGATGTAGCCGAGGTTATAAACAGGGCCTTCTTGCCGAATGATACCATAATAATTGAAGGCCATACGGATAATGTACCCGTTAGGGGAGGCACACATGTCCGCGACAACTGGGATCTTTCGGCCGCGCGCGCGAATTCGGTGAGGATAGAGCTTCAAAGGCTGACGGGACTGCCGGGCAGCGCGTTCCAGATATTGGGCAGGGGCGAGGAAGACCCCATCGAATCGAACGACACCCCCGAAGGCAGGGCAATGAACCGCCGCGTGGTAATATATATTAAAACCTCGCCGCTGAATGATGTAAATGAGAGGTTCCCGGAAGTAAACGGGCAGGCGGATAACATTTATGATACGGGCAGCGAAATATCTGACGGCATCGTGAATGAAATCCTTGACGGAATCTTAAACGAGCTTACAGACGAATACTATTTTGAGATTGAAAGCATATATTACGAAGAGGAACAAGCTATGGATCAGGAAACGGGACAGGAAAGCGGTCCGGAGACAGGATATGCGGAACCGGATCCGGATGAGACTGAGCCGGAGGCAGGGCCGGATAATGAATCGGAAAACGCGTAAAATATAAGCAAAGGGCGGATGGTTATGGATGGTTCGGGAAAGAACAAGATAATGATGATAGTAATTATTCTGCTGCTGGTGCTTTTGCTTGGAACGATAGCCGGTATTTCCTGGTATGTGATTGGAGTGTTGAACAAGGAGCCGGAGGATATACAGGTGACCCCGCCTGCAGCGGTAGATATAAGGCTTGAGGAACTGGTAACGTTTTCAACGGGAAGAACGACGCGCAACCTTTTAAATACGGGTACCGGCAGGGGCTGGTTCCTGCAGATTGACGTCAGCTTTGAAATAGACGGGAGCCGCGACCGCGAAGGCGCGCTTATAAAGCTTATGACTGATAAGATTGATATGGTGAAAAGTCTTCTTAACGATATAATAGGAAACTGGACTTACGAGGATTTGAATAGCGTAAACGGCGAGGAACGGCTTAGGGAACAGATATTGGAGGTTATAAGCGACGCTTTCCAAACTACCTTGATAGTCAGGGTAAATACGCCCAATATTGTCTATACCCCCGTACCATAATGTCGTAGGGTACTGCGCATGGTTTATTACCCGCGGTTCTGAAAGGATGTGAGGCGCATTGGATGAAAAGTTATCACAAAGCCAGATAGACGAGCTGCTAAAGGCATTTTCCTCACCCGGCGGGTCTGAGACAATCCAGGCCGTGCCGGAGCCTACACAAATCGCCAAGGAGTACGACTTCCGCAACCCTCAGAAATTCAGCAAGGAGCAGCTTAGGAGCATTGAGCTGATCTTTGATACCTTCGCCCGGAACCTGAGCTCGTATCTGACCGGGTATTTACGCGTCCCGACGGAGATAGCGGTCGCAAGCGCGGAACAGGTTATATTCAAGGAATTTTCAAATACGCTTGTAAACCCCGTAATAATGTCGATGGTGAACTTCCATCCGCTCAGGGGTACTATAATAATGGAGCTTTCGGCGCATATCGGCTTTGCGATGATCGACAGGATCTTGGGCGGGCCGGGCATGTCCATCAAAAAAATCAGGGATTTTTCGGAAATCGAAGTAATCCTGCTGGAAAGGCTTGTAAACCATACACTTGGTTTTCTGGTTGAGCCGTGGAAGAATGTAGTTGAGATTACTCCAAGGCTTGAGCATATTGAGACAAACTCGCAATTCGCGCAGGTTATAGCGCCGAACGAAACCACGGCCCTTGTAACGCTGGAAATCAGGGTCGGCGGGCTTCAGGGGTTCCTGAACTTTGTTATCCCGCATTTGGTTATCGAGGCGTATATGGATAGGCTCAACACCAGGCTGTGGTTTATGCAGAACCTTCATGATGACGACGTTGAGGATTATGCCGGGAATCTGGAAGAAAAGCTTGAGCGCACCATTATGCCGATCCGGGCGATAATCGGGAAAACCCGCATTACGGTTGGTGAGTTCGCCAGCCTGCGCGTAGGCGATTTTATTACGCTGGACTCGTATGTCGATTCGGATTTAATCGTTACGGTTGGCGATCAATATAAATTCAAAGCAAAACCGGGCGTTTCGCGCGGAAAAAATGCGATCAAAATTACGTCGCTGATAAATGAGGAGGAGTTAACCGGTGGGTGACATGTTGTCGCAAGACGAAATTAACGCATTGTTTGGTACACCGCCTGCCCAGGACAATCCGGCCGACAGTGTCAGCGGGGGTACAGCGCCCGTCAGTGAACTGGATTCAAGCGCTTACCTCAGTGAACAGGATAAAGATGTTCTAGGTGAAGTTGGAAATATCAGCATGGGAACGGCGGCTTCTACGCTTTCAACCCTTCTTGGGCAGCGTGTGGAGATAACCACGCCGGCTGTGCGCGTACAGAATTGGGACGATATCGCCAGGGGCTACGACCGACCCTGCGTCGGCATAAAGGTAAACTATGTCGAGGGTTTGGACGGCGTGAATATCCTTGTGATGAAGGAACGCGACGTAAAGATCATATCGGACCTGATGATGGGAGGGGACGGCTTGGCCGACCCTTCCGGGGAAATCAACGAAATCGACCTGAGCGCGATATCGGAATGTATGAACCAGATGATCGGCTCGTCATCAACCTCCCTGTCCTCAATAGTCAAATCAAAAATCGACATCGATTCGCCCAGCGCATTTTTGCTGGATTTCGGGGATGAGAACTTCTTTGAAAACGTACAGTTCGTTGGGAGCGTCGTTACGGTAATCCGGTTCAGGATGGAGATAGGCAACCTTATCGACAGCGAAATCATGCAGGTCTGGCCGATGGAGTTCGCTACCGAGATCGTAAACATTTTCATGGCGGAGCTGAATCAGCCGCCAAAGGCGTCAACCGTGGCAAGCGCGCCGCCGAGACAGGAACCCGCTTCGCCGCCGCCGATGTCCCCGCTGCCTACCGCCGCGCCGCTTCCGCCTGCCGCGCCTCCGCTTGCCTCCGCCGCGCCTCCCCCGCAGGAGTACGCCCAGCAGCCGCCTCCGGGATATCCCCCGTACGGTTATCCGCCTCCGGGATATTACCCTCCCCCGCCCGCCTATGCCGTGCCTCCCCCGCAACCTCATATCAGCGCGCAGCCGGTGGCTTTTGAAAGTTTTGACCCCTATGGGGCCGACGCTTACCACAAAGAAAACATCGACATCATCATGGATGTGCCGCTGGATGTTACGGTGGAATTGGGCAGAACTTCGAAAAAAATTAAAGAGATACTTGAATTTCAACCCGGTTCTATAGTAGAATTAAATAAGCTGGCCGGCGAGACCATGGATATATTGATAAACGGCAAGTTCGTAGCGCGAGGCGAGGTGGTCGTAATAGACGAAAATTTCGCCGTCAGGATTACAGATATTATTAACGCCGAAAACAGGATTTAAGTTTCGGAATTTATCTCAAAAGTATTTCATGAAAATAGGGAGTGTGTAATAATGGCAGACAAAACGATACTTCTGGTAGACGACGCGACGATAATGCGGATGATGCTTAAAAAATTGCTGTCCGAGAGCGGATACGAGATTATCGGTGAAGCGGAAAACGGCCAGAAGGCTCTTGAAAAATACAAGGAGCTTAAGCCCCGCCTTGTTATTATGGACATCACGATGCCCGAGATGAACGGCATACAGGCCACAAAAGCTATCAAGGAATTCGATTCCAACGCCTTGATTATTATGTGCTCCGCCATGGGGCAGCAATCCATGGTTATTGAATCAATTCAGGCCGGCGCAAGGGATTTCATAGTCAAGCCTTTCCAAAACGATAGGGTTCTGGAAGCTGTGGCCAAAATAATCGGCTAAAACAGGATTATGAATGCGTTCATAATCACTTTGGCTGAGACCGGCTCTAACGGTATGGATACATCGGGGTTCCGTAATACCACCGCGCAGCTTTTGATCATGATTTTTGTATTTGTTGCCGTTTTTTACGTCATATATATCATTTACAAGTATTTTTTACCGGGAGGAAAGCGCGGGCCGGGTTTTGTTTTTGGCAAATCAAAACATATGAGGGTTTTGGAAATAACTTCTGTGGGGCCGGGCTCAACCATTCAACTGGTAAAGGTTTCAGAGGAGTATTTTCTTATTGGGGTAACTAAGACCCATATAACCTTTATGACTAAGCTCGACGCGGAATCAATTTCAACCGCCGCGTACGATGAGCCCGACATAACCCAAAAACCCCGCTTTATAGAGCTTTTGGGTAATATAGCAAAGAAACCTAAAGACTAAGCGGATTTTGGCCTTAGGAGCGACTGATGCGTATATATAAACGCGTGTATAAAATAATTATATTTCTGATGGTGATTGCGGCCGCCGGTATACTTGCACCCGCCCGTGAGCGGGTTTTCGCGGCGGATATGGCAATACCGGCGGTTCCCGATTTCGGCATTTACATCGATACGGGCGGCGGCGACGCCACCGCTTCGGCGTTGCAGATGATGTTCCTGTTTGTCATCATCGCGCTTATTCCGACAATTTTGCTGATGATGACGAGCTTTACACGCATTATCGTCGTTATGCATTTTATGCGCGCGGCGCTGGCTACGCAGCAAATGCCGCCAAACCAAGTGTTGATGGGCATTGCGCTTATCCTAACGCTGTTCATAATGCAGACGCCGCTGGACAGAATATATAACGAGGCGTATCTGCCTTTCCAAGCCCAGGAAATTTCGGCGGAGGAATTCGGCGAGCGGCTGATTCTGCCGCTGCGCGATTATATGCTGGCCCAGGTTGACAGGGACGACCTTGGGTTGTTCGGCAGGATCGCCGGGCTGCAGCTTACGACAGGGACGTCCCATGACGAGATTCCGCTGACCGTGCTTACCCCGGCGTTTATGCTGAGCGAGCTGAAACGCGGGTTTATAGCGGGTTTTTGGATATATATACCCTTTATTGTTATAGATATGGTGGTTGCTTCGGTATTGATGGCAATGGGAATGATGATGCTTCCGCCCGCCATGATATCTATGCCGTTCAAGCTGATGATTTTCGTTTTGACGGACGGTTGGCGGCGGGTGATAGAGAGTTTGGTGCAAACGTTTTAACCGGTAAGGAGGTTGGCGTAAATGGACCCGCAGATTATAGTTGACTTGGTAGCCCAGGGTGTAATTACCATATTGATGGTCGCCGCGCCGCCGCTTATTATGGGTCTCAGCGTCGGTATCATTGTAAGTATTTTCCAAACCGTGACCAGCATACAGGAACAAACCCTTGCGTTTGTGCCGAAGATCGCGGCGGTGTTTCTGTCTCTGGTTATCTGGGGGAATTGGATGATTGAGCGGTTGCAGGGGTTTATGACATACGCGTTTGCGTCTATTGCACAGATGACGGGATAATTGGTTATGGAATTCGAAGGCGCGCGGGCGTTAGTTGAAATATACTCAAATATTGACGTTTTTATGCTGGTTATGATCCGCGTATTGGGGTTTATGGTCATAATGCCGGTGTTTACGGGTCAGACTATACCCATAATGGGCAGGTTCGCGTTCGCGTTTCTTTGCGCCGCTGTGGTTATGTCCAGCGGGGCGGTGACGGCTCCGGTCACAACAAGTTTACTGGAATACGCCTTGGCAATAATAAGCGAGTTTTTAACCGGGTTTTTAATTGGGTTTACATGCAGCCTGCTGTTCTCGATCTTTCACATGATCGGCCAGCAGACGGACTTCAGGATCGGGTTTTCCATGGTTTCCGTGCATGACCCCATTACCCAGATCCAGACGCCTATAACAGGTAATTTGTTTTACTTTGTGTTCTTGGTGTTTTTCGTATCGCAGGGCGGTTTGGGCATATTGATGTATTATGTGCTGAACACATACGAGCTCATTCCGCCGGGAAACGCGTTTATATTAGGTAATGAAGGCTTGTCCTTCACCATAATATACCTTCTTAGCACATATTTCGAGCTGGGCGTAAAATTCGCAATGCCGATTATCGCCGTAACCATTATAATTGATGTGGCTCTGGGAATACTTGTAAAAGCTGTACCGCAGATGAACGTCTTTGTCGTGGGTATGCCGCTTAAAGTGGGCGCCGGAATTTTTACAATATTCCTGTTGATACCGGCGTGGCATAATTTTATATACCTGCCGTTCCGGGAAACGCTGTTACGTAACGTAACCGGAGTAATCAGGTTTTTGTCGGGGTAATTACCGTGGGGACGTATAATGAAGGATTTAAAATACGATATCAATAAAAACTTATATATAGGAATTCCGCTGAATCTGGCGTTCTTTAACGATACCGGCGGGGAAAAAACCGAGAAGGCCACGCCCCGCAAGCGCGAAAAGGCGCGCGAAGAGGGCCAGGTCTTAAAAAGCCAGGAGATTTCCGTCGCGGTGCTTCTGCTTGCGGTGTTTGGCGGGCTTAGGATATTCGGCCCGTATATATACAGGAATATAAGCGAATTTATGGTGACCGGGCTGGGCATGGTCGCGCAAACGGATTTTGAGATTACCGGCAACACGCTGACACGCTTTGTAACGCAGACATTTTTACTCGTTATAATGACCGGTTTGCCCATGTTCATGATTGTAATGGTCTCAATGATCATTGTTAATTTAATACAGGTACGCTGGAAACCCACCGCAAAGCCGCTGATGCCGAAACTTTCAAAGCTGAGCCCTATTAAAGGCTTCAAGAAAATCTTCTCCATGCGCGCTTTGGTGGAGCTGGTAAAATCCCTGCTTAAAATAACCATCATAACACTGGTAATATTGCTGATGGTAAGGAGTGAACAAGACAGACTTCCGACACTGTTATTCATGGACTTGTACCAAATACTTTCATTTATCGGAAATTTCGTGTGTACAATCGGGATGATGGTTGGAGCGATGTACCTGTTTATCGCCGGGCTGGATTTCCTTTACCAATGGTGGAAGCATGAAAAAGACCTTAAAATGACCAAACAGGAAGTTAAGGATGAATGGAAGCAAACGGAAGGCAACCCGCAGATAAAGGGCGCGATACGCCGCAGGATGCGCGAGGTAAGCATGAGGCGCATGATGCAGGCCGTGCCAGGCGCGGATGTTATAATCACCAACCCGACGCATTACGCCGTAGCCCTCAAATACGATAAGAAACTGGGCGAAGCGCCCGTCGTTGTAGCCAAAGGCGTTGATTTCGCGGCCCGGCGTATCCGCGAAAGCGCCATGCTGAACGGTGTCGGTATCATTGAAAACAAGCCGCTGGCACGTACTCTGTACGACACCGTTGAAGTTAACCATGAGATTCCGCCGGAGCTGTACCAGGCCGTGGCGGAGATATTCGCGCACTTGGTGAATATTAATAAAGTTGCGGTTTAAAGGGAGTTTTAATGAGGACTCTGTTTAAGGAATCTTATTTAGGCGTATTAGTTGTACTGGCTGTAGTGGTTCTTGTTATACCGATGAACCCGGGGCTGTATGATGTTCTGCTGATGCTGAACATCTTTTTGGCGATCGTAATTCTGCTGAACGCCCTGTATTCCAAGGAAGCGCTGGATATGTCGCTGTTCCCCACAATCCTTTTGATGGCTACCGTGTTCAGGATGGTTATAAACGTCGGTACGTTCCGTATGATTATGGCGGAGGGCCGCGCCGGTGAGGTAATTCACACGTTCGGGCAGTTTGTGGCCCGGGGTGAAGTCGGTATCGGTCTGCTGATTTTCGCGATTATTGTCATTGTTAATTTCATGGTTATAACGAAGGGTTCGGAGCGCGTTGCGGAGGTAACGGCGAGGTTTACGCTTGACGCCATGCCCGGTAAGCAGATGGCTATTGACGCGGACTTAAACACAGGATTGATAGACGAGCAGGAAGCGCGGAACAGGCGGCAGAAGATTTCGGACGAAGCCGCGTTTTACGGGTCGATGGACGGTGCCAGTAAGTTTGTAAAAGGCGACGCGATTGCCAGCATTTTGATTGCGTTTATTTCGCTTATAGGCGGAACGGCATTCGGTATACTGCGCGACGGGCTGGATTTCGGCGACGCGATTTCGAAGTACGGCCTGCTGACTATCGGGGACGGCCTGGTCAGCCAGATACCCGCGCTGCTGATATCCGTCGCCACGGGTATTTTGGTAACGAAGGCGACTAGCGAATCGAATATCAATATCGCGGTCACAAGGCAGTTGTTCAGCAATCCCATTATTATGTATATTACGGGCGCGGTGCTGATTTTCCTGGGTACCATCGGGCGCATGGTCTGGTATTTTTCGGTGCCGTTCGGCCTTTTGATGATCTTCCTTGGATATCAGATGAAAACGAAGATTGAGGTTGCGGGCATCGAATCGGAGCTTACGGCGGAGCAGGCCGGAGCGGTGGAGGAAATGCGGCGGCCCGAGAGCGTCTTGAGCTTTATGCAGCTTGATATGATAAACCTATATGTGGGATATGGCTTGATACCTATGGTTGAATCAAGTCAGGGCGGCGATTTGGCCGACCGGATATTTATGATAAGGCGGCAGCTTGCCCTTGAGACGGGCGCGAAAACGCCCACGATACGTATTCAGGACGACATCAAGCTCTCTCCGAACGAGTATAAGATAATGATTAAAGGCAACGAGGTTGCGGGCGGGGAGATTATGTTTGACCATTACCTTGCCATAAATCCCGGTTATGTTGATGACGAGATAGACGGGATAGAAACGGTTGAGCCGTATTCGGGGCTTCCGGCGCTTTGGATATCGGAATACCAGCGGGAACGTGCCGAAGCGCTGGGTTACAACGTTTTTGACTCCCCCGCGATAATCGCCACACATTTAACCGAGACTATACGCTCGCACCTGCATGAGCTGCTGACCAGGCAGGATGTACAGGAATTAATAAACAACGTAAAGGAATCGAACCCGGTTTTGGTAGATGAGCTGATGCCGAAGCTGATGAATGTGGGCGATATCCAGAAGGTGCTTGCGAATTTGCTGCATGAGGGGATTTCTATCCGCGACATGGTGACGATACTTGAAACTTTGGCTGATTTTGCGGGCGATGCCCACGGCGATTCCGATATGCTGACCGAACAAGTGCGTCAGACGTTGAAGCGGTCTATATCGAAAAAATTCTTTTCAAACGGCGCGAATATGGTGCTTACGCTGGATCCCGGTTTGGAACAGCTAATAATCGAAAATATAAGGCAGACCTCGCGCGGTTCTTACATTGCGCTGGATCCCGCGACAACGCAGACTATTTTCGGCAAGCTGCAAAAGGAAATCGCGAAGATAACGTCCATGGGGCTTGACCCGGTCATACTTACCTCGCCCATTGTGCGTACGTATTTTAAACGCTTGGTGGATCCCATCGTCCCTAATTTGACGGTGCTGTCGTATAATGAAATCGATACTTCAGTAGAGCTGCAATCGGTTGGCGTAGTCTCAGCATAGCGGTAATTTCGTTTAAGCGAAATATTGTTTATATTCTTTTTGGATTGCCGAAAGAATCAAAAAACATGGTGACTTATGAAGATTAAGCGTTATGAAGGCGCTGCGGAACAGGATGTCGTCAGGCAGATCAGGGAAGAGCTTGGGCCGCAGGCGGCGATAGTGAGCATAAAGAGTGTACGCGCGCGCGGGTTTCTTGGGGCGTTTAAGAAGCCGCGCGTTGAAATAATGGCCGCGTACGAGGAACCGGGCGAAATTCTGGATGATAAAGCGGTTATGCCCAAGCCGTCTGAAGTTAAAGTGGAAAAAATCGCTCCTGTTAACGCGCCTCCCGCGCCAAAATCAACCATGGAACAGCAGGCAATGAAGGATAACCGGGATTTTGCGGCGGGGTTGAAGGACGCGTACAAGGACCGTGTTATCGAGGAGCAGGCGGATAAGATACGTATGCTTGAGAACAGCGTGGCCTCCGCGCAGGAAATGCTTACCCGCCTTAGCGGGAAATTAAGCGCCACGCGTTATGTTGCGGGTAAAACGGACAGGCGGTTCAAGAATAACGTTATTCAGGTTATCTATGATTCCATGCTTGAGCAGGGCGTTAACGAGGATGTCGCGGCGGCGGTGCTTGAGGGGCTGGATATTATCCCGAATCCCGAATCCGGCATTGACGTAGGCGATATCGTAAAGATGGTATACGCCGGTATTGTGAAGATTATAGGCAAACCCGACGGCGCGTATAACAAGGGAGAAACGAAGGGCGCGGCGGCGGCGGTGCTGGATGATTTGACTCTGGAAAACCCGGTTGCGGCCAACCCTCCCGCCGGAAATTTGCCCCGTACCAGAAGGCGTAAGCCGCCGAAGCCCCATAAGCCCTTTGTCGCGGTGTTCCTTGGCCCGACGGGTGTTGGCAAAACAACGACCATAGCAAAGCTGAGCGCTGATTTTGTGTTGAACAAAAAAACGAAAATCTCCCTGATTTCAGCGGATACTTACAGGATCGCGGCGGTTGAGCAGCTGCGTACTTATGCCGATATACTGGAGATTGACCTTGGCGTTGTCTACGGCCCGGATGATCTGGCTAACCATCTCGAAGCCATGGGCGCGGAAAAGGAAGTAATCTTAATTGATACCGCAGGGCGTTCCCACAAACACGGCGAAAATATGAGCGAGCTGGCTCAATTGCTGGACGTGGCGAAGGATTGCCACAAATATCTTGTGCTGAGCCTTACCACAAAATTTGAAGACATGCTGGAAATTGCCCGGACATATTCCCAGTTAACGGATTTTAACATTATTTTCACCAAACTGGACGAAACGGGTACGTTGGGCTCTGTGTTAAATCTTTGCTACGCCGTAGGCAAACCTGTTTCGTACATTACTTTCGGACAAAACGTACCAGACGATATACGGGTTTTACAACCGGAGGAGATAGCCAGGGCTATTCTGAGCGGTACGAATTGATGAAATGGGGATAATGCGGGCGGGACGCCCGCGCTCCCGGATAGCGGGAGTTATCCTGAGCGGCACAAACCAGCTGTTTAAAACGAACGGGTCAAGGGACTGCGTCCCTTGCAGGGGCCCCAAGGTCTTATTCTTTAGGAGCATACAATGGACCAAGCTCAGTCGCTTCGCAATATCATGAATAAGAATCAGCCCACAGCAGGGCCGCCGCAGACGACGTCCAGGGTAATAACCGTGACGAGCGGCAAGGGCGGCGTGGGCAAAACGAATTTTACGGTAAACCTCGGGATATGGCTGCAAAGCCAGGGCCAGCGCGTGGTTATTATCGACGCGGATTTCGGGTTGGCTAATATTGAGGTGCTGTTTAATGTGTGGCCCAAGTTTTCGTTCGCGGATGTTATCAGGGGCAGCAAAGCGATACCGGATATCTTAACGGAAGGGCCCAGCGGGATAAAGTTTATCTCTGGCGGTACGGGATTCAAGGATCTGGCGAATGTGACAGAGCGGCAAATGGCGCAGGTATTAAACAGTTTTGGCTATTTAGATGAAATATCTGACATAATATTAATAGATACGGGCGCGGGTATTTCAAAGACCGTTACGACATTTGTTAAAGCATCCAACGAAGCGATTGTTATAACCACGCCTGAACCGACTTCGATTTCAGACAGCTATACGTTGATTAAAGCGGTATGCGAAACAGGGGAATATAGGCCGGGGCTTGGTATTGTGCTGAATAAGGTTGAAAGCGAGAAGGAAGCTAACGCGGTCTACGAACGCCTAAGGAGTGTTTGTGAGAAATTTCTGAAGATGACCCCTAAGAATTTGGGCAGCCTGGCAAATGACGACGATCTGGTAAGAGCTGTGAAGGAACAGGCTCCGGTACTGGTAAGCCGCCCGAATTCCCAGTACGCGAAAGGCATCGGGCTTTTGGGCAAACGGATATTGTATCCTGACGTTAGGATTGAAAGGGTGCCGGAACGTACGGGGATATTGGCCTTTATGAAGCGTATTGTGTCGAGGAATTAGCGGGGGATATCATGATATGGTTTATAAAATCAAAACAGGCGACAAGATAAGCATAACTGAGTCGAAGGAAAAAAGGGGATGGCTGAGGAAGAAAGCCGCCGTTACCGCGGGTGAAGAAAGCGTTACGTATATCAGCCAGGTTGAGGATGTTCCCAGCAACACCGAGATTGTGGCGCTGGTGCCGGTTAATCAGGGGATATTGACGCGGCTGCCGGAATCGGTGCCGTATATTATGGCGTTTTATACATTAAAGGGTATGGTTGAGCATAAATGCAGGATTGAGTCCTATTACAAGGATAAGGGCAGCTATCTGATGAAGGTTAGGCTGCTTGACAAGGGTAAGCCTATCCAACACCGCCAATTTTTTAGGTTTGAATGTATGCTGCCAATCAAGTATAATATTATACGTGAAGGCAATTTATCGAGTGATGATGAAAAGGCTTTCTCGGGTATAATACGTGACCTGAGCGGCGGGGGCTTGTGCTTTCAGGCGAATGAGGACATGAAAGTCGGGCAGAAGATACGCTTTAGCATTGAGCTTGATACAAAGCTGCTGATAGCAATCGGCACGGTACTGCGTAAAACCGAACCTAAGGACGGGGACTATAGGAATGAGTATAATGTGGTTTACTCGGGTATTACGGGAGCGGATCAGGAGCGCATAGTCCGGCATATATTCGCTGAACAGCGGCATAATTTAAATGTTTCAAAATAAACGTAATTGTTATAAAAGTACGGATATGGTACAATAAGAATACTAACACGGACGGGGTGGTTTTTGTGGATTTTATCAACTTGAACAGCTTGCATTTGGATGTTTTGAAGGAAGTATCGTCGATTGGCACGGGTAACGCGATCAATTCGCTTTCGCAGATAACCAATAAAAGAATCGGTATGGATGTGCCTAAGGTCACGTTTTTAGAGTTTAAGGATGTTTCTACAAGCATCGGGCCTGCGGACGATATGATTATCGGGATACTTGTAAGCATCTCGGGCGACATTAACGGTATGGTCATGTTTTTGCTGGGGCTTGATTCGGCGCGGACTATATTGAATTATTTTTATGAAATCCCCAAAAAACCCGGCGAAGACTTTAACGAACTGGATGTAGGAAGCCTGCAGGAGGTTGGGAACATTTTGATCAGCTCGTACATAAGCGCTCTGGGGACGCTTATAAACAAGCGGATAATCCCGGCGGTGCCGATAGTGGCCATAGATATGGCGGCGGCTATCCTTTCCGTGCCGGCGATTGAGTTTTCTAAGATGGCCGACGGGGTGCTGCATATTGAAACGGTTTTTAACTCCGGGACTGATCAGGTATCCGGATATTTCCTTCTGATACCTGATTTAGAATCGTTTAATACAATAATGAGGTCGTTGGGAGTAATGTAAGATGAATATAAAGCAGATGATTATTGTGGGAATGGCGGATCTGAACGCGTGCAAAAGTCCCGGGGTTTTGACGACGCTGGGGCTTGGTTCGTGCGTCGGCATTGCCCTCTACGACCCCTTGTCTAAAGTGGCGGGGTTGGCACACTGCATGCTGCCGGACTCGACGAAGATACAGAATAACAATGTCGAGGCCAAATTTGTGGATACGGCTGTGGCGAAGCTTCTTATGCAAATGCAGAAGATGGGCGCCAATAAGCGGATGATAAAGGCCAAGGTCGCCGGCGGGGCGCAGATGTTCGCCTTTAATGCCACAAACGATATGATGCGTATCGGCGACAGAAATGTTGAGGCCACCACAAAGGTTTTAGGACAGCACGGCATACCCATCCTGGCAAAGGATGTGGGCCTTACATACGGCAGAACGGTAGAGCTGTATGCTGAAACGGGCGCGTTTTTGATTAAAACGATCGGGCACGGGAATAAAACGCTGTAGAAATGTTAGTTGGTGACATTATGGCATATCAAAAACTTCATATTATCATCGCGCTCCTTGGGGCTTTGGCCGCGGCGGTTATGTCCGCGTTAAACGGCGACAGCCTTTTCCGGTTTAGTTTAAAGGTAGTTGTAAGCGTTGTAATTTTTTACACTCTGGGGAGTATAATAAAAGCGTGCTTTACAGCGAAGTTAGAGGTCAAGGACTTGGAAGAATATGCCGATAACATAGATACGGGGGGTCCCGGCGAAACGGATGAGCCGGATATCCATACCGGTATTATGGATATAATGACATCCGACGATGACGACGAGTAACGGACTGCTCGTCTTTTAAGGGCCTGTTTAGTATCCAGGCTCCAAGAGCATGGAGATGGCGATGAACAGACAATTTGAAACGTATAATAAAACGCGTGATCCCGCTATAAGGGAAAAGCTGATTATCGAATACCTTCCGGTAGTGAAAATAACGGCGGGGAGGCTGGCTGTGCGTTTTTACGGCCATGTAGAAATGGACGATCTGGTTAGCTACGGTATATTCGGGTTGATTGACGCTATTGACAAGTTTGACCCTAATAAGGGCGTTAAGTTTGAAACATACGCGTCGCTTCGTATACGCGGCGCTATTATAGACAACATCCGCCGGCTTGACTGGGTGCCAAGGACGCTTAGGCAGGAAAACAAAAAGCTGGAGAGGGCGTATACCGAGCTTGAGAATCAGCTGGGCCGCGAGCCTAAGGAAGAGGAGCTTGCCGTCAAGCTTGAGATAACCGTAAAAGAAGTGCGCGAGCTGATCGGTAAATCACAGCTCGCCGCTTTCGTTTCATTGGATGAATACATGGAGCAGAGCCATGAGCATTCGGCGGCTGTTTCCGCGGACCGCAAAACGAGCAGGGACGGGAATGAGCCGGAGACGGAATTACTGCGCGGCGAAACCAAGGATATGCTTATCCAAGCCATTGAAAGGCTTACGGAGAAGGAGCGTATTGTTGTTACGTTATATTATTATGAGGAGATGACGCTGAAGGAAATCAGCAAGGTGTTGAGCGTAACGGAGTCAAGGGTATCGCAAATCCATTCCAAGGCGATGTTTAAATTGAAAATGCGGTTAGGTAAATATTTTAGCGCGGCAGGTTGGTAAAAAAATACTTTCCAACCGAAAAAAAACATTTCTTTTTCTTATTTATAGTTGTATAATGATAATTAATATTATGTTTATGTAGATTGAGAAATGGGTTGAGCGTATGCTTGGAAACGCTGAAAAAGGTATTTACATAGATATTAGGGATGATGGCTGCTATCTGATACTGGATAACCGGGTTGCCAAAGATTCGAATGTTAAGAAGAACCCGATGATTTTATTTGAACACACCAATATAACCGATATTGACCCGGATATACTGAAGGAAGCGTTTAATAAGACGGAGGAACGCGTTGAGGTAAAGATATCAAATAACACCGCCGTTAGTGTCAAGGATGAGGATATCAGCATAGAAGTAAGCAAGGACGCCATGGAAGCGAAAGTAACGTTTATAAAGGGTAACACCTGGTTTGGAAATTTGCTTTCTCTTACTGATATGATTGAGACTATAAAACGCTTCGGGGTAGTCCACGGTATTTTGACCGATGTTATCTCCGCTTTGCAGTCAAACCGCCCGCCCGACGGCGCGTCCGTGCAAATAGCTGTCGGACGTCCGGCTGTTCATGGCGAAAGCGGCGTCTTGAAATATAACTTTGATATTGACAAGCAGGGAAGCAAGCCTAAACTTTTAGACAATGGCAGCGTTGACTATAAAAACGTTGACGTAATACTAAAAGCACGTGCGGGCGATGTGCTGGTCGAGGCTTTGGACGCACAGCCCGGGATTGACGGGGTCAACGTCAGGGGTCAGAAGGTGCCGCATAAACCGGGTAAGATCGCGCCAAGGCTGCCCAGGGGCAAGAATACCACCATTTCCGCGGACGAAAGGCAGCTGACATCGGATATCGACGGGCAGATACAGATTAATAGCGGCAGGGTAGATGTTTTGCCAAGCCTTATTATTCAAGGCGATGTGGGGTACACTACGGGCAACATTGATTTTACGGGTTCCGTACAGATTGAAGGTACGATCCTAACCGGATTCAGCGTCAAGGCTACCGAGAATGTTGAGGTATTTGCTGCCCTTGAAGGCGCGAATATCGAGGCCGGCGGCAATGTAAGCCTTATTGGCGGAGTTAAAGGCGTTGGAAAAAGCATAATCAAGGCAGGCGGCGATATTTTCGCCCGGTATGTCGAGCGCGCCACGCTTATTGCCGGGGGTGATATCACAAGCGACAGCATCATGCATTCGGACATTCAGTGCGGCGGGCATTTAACTGTTGAGGGTAAAAAGGGTCTTCTTGTGGGCGGCACGATTTACGCGGGGAAGAGCGTGACGGCGAAGGTTATCGGGTCTTCCATGGCGACGGCGACGGATATAACCGCCGGCAGCTCGCCCGACCATATAATCAGGTACAATGAATTGGAAGAACAGTATAAAAAAATTAAAGATGACTATGATAAAGAGAGACTTGTGGAAGCATACAAGGCCGCGAACGAGGATTTGAAGCTCCGTTCGCTCCACGCGCGTATCCACTTGCGCGTTGAAATGGATAAAATTCAGAAAGAAATGAACTCCCTGCTGGTCGCGCTCAACTCGAAAGAGGGTATCGTTCGGGTCAGCCAGGTTATAAATTGCGGTGTTAAAATAATTGTTGGCGGCGTCCTGCTAAAAGTGCAGGATGAGCTTTATTCCTGCACGCTCCGTAATAAGGACGAGGCGGTGTCGATTGGGGCTTATATTGCTTATTAAGCAAGCTCTAATGCAGAGGTGATGAGTTATGAGCATCAGACCGATTGATATGCAACTGGTTATGCCAAAGGCCATGGAAACGTCGCGTACAGCCGCCGCGGAAAACGCCAGGCCGGCTAACGAGCAGCAGCAGTTTGCCCAGCAATTGCAAAGGAATACGGTTCAGGAGCAGCAGTCCGTCATCCGCTCCAACAGGACAGAGGGGCAGAATGTCGATAAGGACGGGCGCGGAAACAGCGGCGGCGGAAACAGCCGCCGGCGTAAGCGGCAGCACGGTGATGAGAACGGGCAGAAGCCGGATGACGGTCATACCGTTAAAAAGAGCTTGCTGGATATTTCGCTGTAGGATAAACTATGGACATTATTCAAGTTTTATTGATAACGGGCGTTGTTGCCGGATTAGTTATAGTGATCCTTTCATTTTTTGGGCCTAAAAGAAACGGGATCCCCGATAAACCGCCGCTTGACATGATTTTGGATAAGCGGCTTGAAGTCATGGACACAACCATATCAGAGGCTGATAATATAATCACGGAATTAAACGGCATGTCGCAAAACGTTATAAATGAAATGGATCAGAAATATACCGAGTTGCTGTTCCTTTATAATCTGATAGACGAAAAGAAAAAGGCTATCGAAACGGCGCCGATTATTGCTTTTCCCGGAGCCATGCAGTTAAAGCAAGAGCTTAAACCGGATCATAAACCGAAGCCTAAAACTCTTAACCCGCGTTCCGCCAGGATTTTGGAACTTAGCAGAAGCGGCATGTCCGTCGCGCAAATCGCAAAGGAATTGGATATGGGTCAGGGCGAGGTGTCGCTTATAATGTCGATGTCTAAAGACTGAGGTGAAGTAAAATGCCAAAAAGACGCATTCTCTTCGGTATAGGGATGGGAATGGTCATTTCCTGTTTGGCTTTTTATTTTGTTTATACGTCAAGGCTTCCCGAAAGCGGCGAGCTGCGCGCGGATTCCGCTTACGGGAACGGAAGGGAAGCCGAGCCGGCGTATGTTGTTATGACCGACGATGAGATCATCGAAAGGGCGATGGAGCTTGGGATGCGGTACGCTCATCTGGAGAGTGGGGAAATTGATGAAATAGAGGAAATTGATGAATCGGAGGAAATAGATGGAATTGGGGAAATTGATCAATTAGAAAATGGTACGGATGCGGCTTTTGATAACGCGGACGGGCTTGTGACGGTGCGGATACCGGAGGGGATTACGGCTACGCAGATCGCTCAAATCCTTAAAAATTCGGGGGTTATCGAAAGCGCGTCGGACTTTGTCAGGGTTCTGATTGAAAAAGGATATACCCAGCGCATGGCACGCGGGACTTTCCGCCTTGTGCCCGGCACGGATTACGAGGTTTTGGCTGAGATGATGGTTAGCAGATAATTTATGACAGATATACCGGGGGCTGATGATAAATGGTTTTGCGGAGAGCGAACCTTGATGACATTGAGTTGCTGATACGTTTGCGCTTGGATTATTTGACTGAAGACAGAGGAAAATTGTCGCGGGAAGAAGAAATTGCAATAGGGAAACAATTAAGGACATATTTCGCAAAACATATTCCAAATAATACATTTATTGGGGTTTTTGCGGAAATAGAAGGTAACGTCGCGTCCGCGGCTTATCTAGCAATATCTGAAAAACCTGCCAATACAATGTTTATTACGGGCATTACGGGAACATTGCTAAATGTGTTAACATACCCCGAATACCGCAGAAAAGGAATTGCCGCAAAGGTTATTAATACGATTATTGATGAAGCCAAAAAAGTTGGGGTAGCGCATATTGAGTTATGGGCGACATCCGACGGGAAGTTTTTATATGAAAAAATGGGATTCTATGAATCAAATTATACAACGATGGGTTTGAAGCTTGTTTAATGCACCGAATTTAAATAAATATATACGCAAGGAAATTTTATAACTAAGGAATAACCTCTATGGCGCTGTTTACCAGCAAGGAAGAACGTTTGCGCAAGGAAAAGGAATATGTGAGAAAAATCTTTCCGCTGGGAATTGAGCAGCGGGAGCTTGCGCTGGCGGCGTTAAGGCCTCATATCAGCCCGAGGATAAACGACGCCGAGATTTTATATGCCTTTATCGTTGCGAAGCAAAAGTATCTGGACGCGGACAACGACATAAGGGACGCGGAGGCTTACATGAAAAAAACCGGCGGCTTCACGGGTGACGAGAAGCGCCGGATTTTAACGCTGATAAAACTGGACGCCGGGGCTGAAAACCTGAGCGATTACCCCGGCGCGGAAAGTATTATTTAACCAACCAATTCATACCCGCAATCCAATGCCCTGGAGTTCAACTCCTCCGTACCCTTCGGCACGCGGCCCAGAACGGCTTGCGCCAGGGACTCTCTGGAAACCAGCTTTAAAGTCGCGTTTACAACGCCCAGCGCGACGATATTCGCAACCATAGGGCGTCCAATCTGCTTTAGCGCGGTTTCAAGAATCGGCACCCTCACAACCTTAACAGGCTCCGGATATTTCAATTCAATGGAATCGTCAACGATTAAAACCGCCGCCGGTTCCTTGCCATAGCGGTCGTAAGCCGTCTGTGTCAGGCACAGGAGCATATCCGCGCTTTGAACCTTAATAAAATCAATTTCCTGATCGCTTATAATTACCTCGGCCCTGCTCGCGCCGCCGCGCGCTTCCGGCCCGTATGACTGGGACTGCACGGCGTTTTTGCCGTCTATCAAGGCCGCCTCCGCCATTATAACGCCCGCCAGTATAAGCCCCTGTCCGCCTGAACCGGACAGCCTCAATTCCATGTGCATATAGAATCCCCCAAAGTCTTATCTTTTTCTCTTTTCATCTTTAATCCGGTCAATAATCTTCTGATACCCATGGCAATACTCAAGCGCGGGGCGGTTTTTGAACTCGCCTATGACAAATTTACCCGACAGCTCCTCGGAAGTCATTTCGCGCGCCTTTTTGATATCGACTGCGCTGTCGCGCATCCATTGCATGATCTGGACGGTGGTGCCTTTTTTGTTTTTGCGCCCGTAGTAGGTGGGGCACTGGCTGATGCCTTCAACCATGCTGAAGCCCTTGTTATCGAGCGCTTTCTCAATGAGCTTTATGCCTTCGCGGACGTGGTAGGAGGTAAATCTGGCGACGTAGGTTGCGCCCGCCGCGTCGGCAAGCCTGGGCAGATCGAAGGTCTGCTCGATGTTGCCGTAAGGCGAGGTGGTGGCGAGGTCGTACATGGGCGTGAGCGGGGAATACTGCCCGCCCGTCATGCCGTAGATGCTGTTGTTGAAAACGATGGTTGTTATGCCGATATTACGGCGCGCGGCGTGTATGAAATGGTTGCCGCCGATGGCCGCCGCGTCGCCGTCGCCGGTGATGACGATGACGTGCAGCTCGGGCCGGGCAAGCTTAATGCCTGTAGCGAAAGCGATTGCGCGCCCGTGCGTTGTGTGCAGGGTGTTGAAATTCATATATCCGGCGGCGCGGGAGGAGCAGCCGATCCCGGAGACGATGCAGACCTTGTCGGGGTCGAAGCCTTTATTTTCAATGGCTTGCGCTACGGCGCGCATTAAGATGCCGTGGCCGCAGCCCGGGCACCAGATATGCGGAAATTTATTAACACGGAAGCTCTTTTTTACGAGATCGCTTGCCATAACCGAATCAGCCATGTTTGATTACCTCGCTTATTTTATTCAGAATCTCGTTCGGGTAAAGTATGTCGCCGTCGATTTTGCCGATATGCCAGACTTTAGCGTCGTTTTTGAGGATACGCTCAGCTTCAAGGGCGATTTGCCCGTAGTTAAGCTCCGCTACGATCACATGCTTGATGTTGTTGTCGCGTACGCATGCCCTAAGCGCTTCCTCGGGGAAAGGCCAAATGGTGACGCAGCGGAACATGCCCATCCTAAAACCCGAATCGGGAGCGGCTTTCCTTGCCGCCGTAACCGTGCGCGCCGTTCCTCCGTATGTAAGCACCAGTACGTCGCAGTTCTCGGCGTCCGTTATCTCGTACTGGGCTATGTCGTCCGCGTTATCCTCGATTTTTTTCATAAGCCGCTCGCAGAGCTTACCCGCTACAATGTTACTGTTTGTGGGGAAACCGGTGTCATCGTGGATAAGCCCGGTGATATTGTATCTGTAGCCGTCGCCAAAACCCGGCATCAGCGGGACGATATCGCCCTCCGGCACCTCGTAGGCGCGGAAATCGGCGGGGTCACAGTCGGGGTTTTTGCGGTCTAATATTTCAACCTCGGGTTTTTCGGGTAAATCAACGCCTTCGCGCAGATGCCCGATGATTTCGTCCATCAGCACCATAACGGGCATACGGTATTTCTCCGCCAGGTTAAAGGCGCGGATCGTTACATCGTAAGCCTCGCGCACAGAGGAAGGCGCCAGCGCGATGGTGGGATGGTCGCCGTGGGTTCCCCAGCGCGCCTGCATCACGTCTGCCTGGGACGGTGACGTCGGCAAGCCCGTACTGGGCCCGGAGCGCATGACGTTGATAATCACGCAAGGTATCTCAGCCATTGCGGCGTAACCGATATTCTCCATTTTAAGGGAAAAACCGGGGCCGGATGTGGCTGTCATAGATTTCTGTCCCGCGATGGAGCCGCCGATACAAGCCGCCATACCGGCGATTTCGTCTTCCATCTGGATGAACTTGCCGCCGACCTCGGGCAGCCGTTCAGACGCTTTTTCCGCAACTTCCGTTGAGGGCGTTATGGGATAGCCCGCGAAAAACCTCATGCCCGCGGCGATTGCGCCTTCAACACAGGCTTCGTTGCCCATCATGAGCCTCATTTCGCTACCTCCTCAGTATCAACAAAAATAGCATAATCCGGGCACCGCAGTTCGCATAACGCGCATCTGACACATGCATCCGGGTCTGACAAGACGACTTTCTCGTGCTTCATACCCAAAGCCTTGCGGGGGCAGAACACGACACAAATAGCACAGCCTTTGCACCAAGCCGCGTTTATACGCAGCACCTTCTTCTTCGTTGCCGTTCTAATCGTCTCCAGTTTAAACGTCTCCTTTATATATTATAAAAACATACTACCCGATACTAATAAGCGTATCTCCCGTATTTACGGACGCGCCCTGTGTTACGTGCACCGCGGCAACCGTGCCGTCGCGGTCGGCCTTAATTTCGTTCTCCATCTTCATAGCCTCAAGTATAAGCAGGTCGTCGCCGCGTTTTACGGTATCGCCGGCATTAACCTTGACGGACATGATGGTACCGGGCATAGGCGCTTTTACGGCTGACGCGCCCTCGGGAACGGCGGCGGGCGGCGGCGCGATAGGCGCGGCGGGTTTTGCCGGGGCGGCCTGAACCGCCGGAGCCGCCCTGGGAACCGGCACAGGCGGGGTATATGCCCCGGCTTGCTTTATTTCCTCAACCTCGACCTCATAAGATTTACCGTTTACGGTTACGTTGTATTTTTTTATCATCTATACAGACCTCCCGGTTCATTATCTATAGTTAATCTGTTCCAGTTCGTGCTTTGATCCGCCACGCGCACAATGCTCCTGACCACAAGGTTTGAGGGCGCAGCGCCGCCCATGGAGCAAATGGCGGCAATGACGGCGGCAATTTCCTCCCCTGTGCCGTCCTGAACTGCCGGAGCGGGCTCCGGCGGCGGTGTTTCAACTTTTGGCGGCTCCGGCATTTTTGCCGCGTGCTGCTTTCTGCGGAATATGGACATGGTAACCTCCTGGGAGCGCGGGCGTCCCGCCCGCAGCATGATTTCCGTTTATGATTACAGCGGTATATTACCGTGCTTTTTCGCCGGCAGCTTCTCGCGTTTTGTTGTAAGCATGTCAAAGGCGTCAATCAAGCGAAGGCGCGTGTGGGCGGGTTCGATAATATCGTCCACAAATCCGCGTTCTGCCGCCTTGTACGGCGTAGCGAACTCCCTTGTGTAGCTTCCAATCATTTCCCTGCGCGTGGAGATGGGATCGGCGGAGTTTTGAATATCGTTACGGAAAATGATGTTTGCCGCGCCTTCCGGGCCCATAACGGCTATTTCGGCGCTGGGCCACGCAAAGACAATATCCGCGCCCAGGTCCTTTGAGCACATAGCCAGGTACGCGCCGCCGTAAGCCTTGCGGGTTATAACGGTTATCTTGGGCACGGTAGCCTCGCAGTAAGCGTACAGCATTTTCGCGCCGTGACGGATGATTCCGCCGTGTTCCTGCGATGTACCCGGTAAAAAGCCCGGCACGTCAACCAAATTCAAAATAGGGATGTTAAAGCAGTCGCATGTGCGGATGAACCGCGCGGCCTTATCGCTGGCGTTTATGTCCAGACAGCCCGCCATAACTTTGGGCTGGTTGGCGATAACGCCCACAGGCTTGCCGTTTATGCGCATGAAGCATGTGATGATGTTCAGCGCGTAGTGTGTGGAGACTTCCATAATTTCGCCATCATCGGCGATATTCTTGATGATGTCTTTCATATCATAGGCCTTATTGGACTCCGGAGGGATGATGGAATTCAGCTCGGCGCAGACGCGGTTCATATCGTCGGCTGTTTCGTATGCCGGGGCCGGCTCAAGGTTGTTCGACGGCAGGAAATCCAAAAGGCGGCGCACTTCGGAGATGCAGCTCTGGTCGTTTGGCGCGATAAACTGCGCCACGCCGCTGACAGTGTTGTGCGTCATCGCGCCGCCAAGGGCCTCGGAGCTTACCTCCTCGCCTGTGACGGCCTTTATGACCTGCGGCCCGGTAATAAACATATTTGCGGTTTTATCGACCATGAAGATAAAGTCGGTCAAAGCGGGCGAATAGACCGCTCCGCCCGCGCACGGCCCCATAATTACGGATATTTGCGGGATAACCCCCGACATTATGCTGTTTCTGTAAAAGATTTTGCCGTAGCCGCTCAGCGCGTCAACACCTTCCTGTATCCGCGCGCCGCCGGAATCGTTCATGCCGACGACGGGAGCGCCCATTTTACCTGCCAAATCCAAGACCTTGCAAATTTTATTAGCGTGCATTTCGCCAAGGGAGCCGCCGATTACAGTGAAATCCTGGGCATAAGCATATACCAGCCGCCCGTTTACCTTGCCGTAACCGGTTACAACGCCTTCCGCCGGGGATTCCATCGTTTCCATGCCAAAATTCACGCAGCGGTGCTTCACAAACGCGTCAATCTCAACGAAGCTGCTCTCGTCAAAAAGCAGCAGCAAGCGTTCGCGCGCGGTCAGCTTGCCTGTCTCATGCTGCTTGGCTATCCGCTTAGCTCCGCCCGATTCCTCGATTTTTTCACGTATTGCCCGTAATAGTTCCAGTTTTTCGGACATATTTTCCTCCTATATGCATACCTGATATACTTAATTCCGTTCGCACAATTCCAATAAAATACCGCCCGTTGATTTCGGGTGGCAGAAAGCTATAGACGCGCCGCCCGCGCCGTAGCGGGGCTCGTTGTCAATCATCTGTACGCCTTTAGCCTTCAATTCGGCAATGGCGGAAACGATGTCCGGGACGCGCAACGCTACATGTTGTATACCGCCTCGGCCCTTGTTAGCCTCAATAAATTTGGCGATGGGACCGTCGTCGCCGGTGGATTCGAGAAATTCAAGCTCGGTGTCCCCAACGGGGAAGAAAGCGACGCGGACTTTTTGATCGGCGACTTCCTCGGTGCCGTGGCATTTTATGCCCAAGGTCTCCTCGTAAAACTTGATGGTTTCGGAAAGATTTGTTACGGCTATGCCGATGTGGTCAACTTTTGCTATATCCATATAAACACTCCCGTGTGATGATTATCTATGAAAATTTGCGCGGAATCATTGTGATGCCTGCATATTCATTTTTCTCGTCTTACGGCGCTTCAACCGCCGTACAATTAAAAATACGGGCAGTACTATAATTAACAGCACGAGAATTATTATAATCAGCGGAACTAAAATGTGCAGCATAGGCGTATGGTTTGTTATCATGGCATATACCTTTTCGATATTCGGGAATCCCCATAAATATTTCTCTTCAAAAAGAAGCCGCCATAAATTCGCGTTTGTATTTTCCATCATATATAAAATCGTATGCGCGCGCGTCAGGTACTCATACGCAACAATCATCTCAATGCTGTATGATGAAGATAAACGCCTTGAATTCAAAAACGTGTCATCAACCAATCGGCGGAATTCCTCGTTTTCGGCATACCACACCTCGGCCATTGGGTTGGAAAATGAATGGGCAAACTCATGAGCGACAAAATTATGCCACCGGCTGTAATTGTCTGCGATAAAAAGCCCGGCATAGATAATTGAATCGCCCGTATCCGCGCAATACACCGATCTCCCGTACGCGTTCTGGCTGGTTGACGGCGAAAGTATTACCCGCATGTTATCGGGATTTTTTCCAAACTGCCCAAACCACGCTAAATTTACGTTATTATATAATTCATCCGCAAATCGCGCGCTTTGTTCCAGGTAATACGGCGTATTCCGCTGAAAAAACTCCGAAAAATTAATGTCTGTATAAAAATCATTCAAAAGCCTGACAAATTCAGGGGCATTCTCCCTGGTCCACCGGACCATTCCGGCTGTTTCCTCGACTAATAAATCAATGTTATCTAAAAGGATAAATTCATCGCCAGCTTTTTCAAGATGAATAGCCATTGCAAAAACAGCGTCGAAACCAATCCAAAATTCCTGCGCCCATAAATCATGCACGTACTGTATAACAGGATGCCCGTTAAATTCATTGAACGCGGAATTTAACGAACGTTGATATTCGGTAGTCACTTCACTATACGCCCTGCTTCCCGCCAAACGGAACACCAAGGAAACCAATTCATTGCGCTCGTCCACATAATTAACTGCTGCGTTGCCTTCCGGATTTCTACCGGCACCGGTTAAGACCACAGTGGCCGAAAGCAAAATAAGTATCGCTAAAATGCGGTATCCTCTCATTAAAACAATTCTCCTTTGAATTAATTATTATTTGCCGGCTCTCTTTTAAAGTAGCGCCATATGAAGGTCTATAATGCTTACGCACTTGTACTCGAATTTTTTCATTGAAATCTCTCCTTGATCAATTCATCCGCCAAAGTGTACGGGTCGGCGCCGTTTTCCAGAACATCGGCTTTTGAGGCGATAAGGCGCTCTATCCGGCGCGTTAGCCTATCACGGACGATATCGCGCATATGCGCGGCTTTCCTGCGCGCGCGTTTTGCGTTTAGCTCACCGGAATTATATAGATAGGTTTTGTGCGCCATGATATTTTCGAGGAGTTTCTCCACACCCTCGCCTGTTTCGGCTGCGGTTTGGCACACGGGCGGCTTGAAGTCCCAATCCGTTTTAAAATCAAGGCTGGCTAAGGTTTCACGGTAAGTTTTGCCGGCGCCCTCTTTGTCGGCCTTATTTATGGCGAAGGCATCGCCTATTTCCATAACGCCGGCTTTTATGGCCTGAATATCGTCGCCAAGGCCCGGGGCCAGCACCATCACGGTTGTATCCGCCATCCCGGCGATGTCGATCTCGCTCTGCCCCACGCCGACTGTCTCCACAAAAATATAGGAACAGCCGTAAGCGCTTAAAACAACAGCGGCGTTAGCCGTATGTTTTGATAGACCGCCCAAATGCCCGCGCGAACCCATCGAGCGGATAAAAACATTGGGATTACCCGAGACAGCCGCCATCCTGATGCGGTCTCCCAGGATCGCGCCCCTGGAGAAGGGGCTGGTCGGATCGATGGCGAGAACGCCGACCCTTTCACCGGAATCTGCGAGCAGTTTAACAAGCTTGTCTGTAAGCGTAGATTTCCCCGCTCCGGGAGGGCCGGTTATGCCTATGACATAGGTGTCATCCGCGCGGTGGTAAAGGGCTTTCAGCGCGTCCGTGTATCCGGGGCTTTCGTTTTCAACCAAGGAGATAAGGCGGGCGCAGGCTGTTTTATCGCCGTCTAAAACCCTTGCCGCAAGCTCCATTAGCCTAAAGCCCGTTTCAGGTTGTTTTGGATATATTCAATCACTTCCGCCGTGGTTGCGCCGGGCGTGAAAATTTCCTGTATCCCGGCCTCCTTCAGCAACGGGATGTCCTCCTTGGGGATAACGCCGCCGCCAAGGACGAGTATGTCGTCATAAACGCCCTCATCCTTCAAAAGCCGGACAACGCGGGGAAGCAAATGCATATGAGCGCCGGAGAGGATGCTCATGGCTACAACATCAACATCCTCCTGAATTGCCGCGGCGGCGATCATTTCCGGCGTTTGGCGCAAGCCGGTGTAAATAACCTCCATACCCGCGTCCCGGAACGCGCGCGCCAGAACCTTCGCGCCCCTGTCATGCCCGTCAAGGCCGGGTTTGGCTACCAGTATTCTTATGGGTCTCATGGTGCCTCCTGTTTGCGGGCGATCACAAATCGCTCCTGCATTATGGTTATATAATCACATTTTGCTTGTACTCGCCGAAAACCCCGCGCATTATATTACAAATCTCGCCTAAAGTTGCGTAGGCCTTTACGGCTTCAAGGATATAAGGCATAACGTTTTCGTTAGATTTACAAGCTTTTTCGAGGTTTTTCAAGGTTTCGCCAACCAGCGCGTTGTCACGCTTCTCTTTAAGCCGTGCGATACGTTCCTTTTGGGCGTTTTCGACGGCGGGATCCACGCGCAGCAGGCCTTTGGGCGGCTCTTCCTTAATCTGGTATTTATTTAAGCCGACGATGATCTTCCCGCCGTCCTCAATGTCCTTTTGATATTTATAAGCCGCGTCCATTATTTCCTGCTGAATGAACCCCTTTTCGATTGCGGCGGGCGCGCCGCCCAAGTCGTCAATGCGGGCGATGAGCTTGGCGGCCTCGTTTTCGATTGAGGTTGTAAGGGATTCGATGTAGTAGGAACCCGCCAGCGGATCGACGGAATCCGCCACGCCGCTTTCGTTGGCGACAATCTGCTGCGTTCGCAGGGCTATCATAACGCTTTCCTCTGTGGGCAGCGCAAGGGCTTCGTCGCGGGAGTTGGTGTGCAGGCTCTGCGTGCCGCCAAGGACGGCGGCAAGGGTTTGGATGGCGACGCGGACGATGTTGTTGTCCGGCTGCTGGGCGGTAAGCGTACAGCCCGCCGTCTGGGTATGGAACTTGAGCTGCCAGCTCTTCGGGTCCTTCGCGCCGAAACGCTCCTTCATGATTTTTGCCCATAAACGGCGGGCGGCGCGGTATTTGGATACTTCTTCCAGCAAATTATTATGGGCGTTAAAGAAGAAGCTTAAACGCGGGGCGAAATCGTCGATGCTCTGCCCGGCGTCGATGGCGGCCTGCACGTAGGCAATGCCGTCCGCCAAAGTAAAGGCTACCTCCTGTACCGCCGTTGAGCCGGCTTCGCGGATATGGTAGCCCGATATGGATATAGTGTTCCAGCGCGGAACATGCTTTGAGCAGTATTCAAAAATGTTCGTAATCAGGCGCATACTGGGTTTTACGGGGAAAATATAGGTTCCGCGCGCGATGTATTCCTTTAATATGTCATTTTGGATGGTGCCGTTTAGCTTATCGGCCGGAACGCCCTGCTTTTCGGCAACGGCGATATACATTGCAAGCAAGACGGGCGCGGGGGCGTTGATGGTCATGGACGTGGAGACCTTATCCAGCGGGATGCCGCCGAACAGGATTTCCATGTCGGCAAGGGAATCGATTGCGACACCGACTTTGCCCACCTCGCCCATACTGATGGGGTCGTCGGAATCGTAGCCCATCTGGGTCGGCAGGTCAAAGGCCACGGAAAGGCCCATGGAGCCTTGCTCTATAAGGTATTTATAACGTTTGTTGGATTCCGCGGCAGTCGCGAAGCCCGCGTACATGCGCATGGTCCAGTGCTTGCCGCGGTACATGGTTGGCTGTACGCCGCGCGTAAAGGGATATTGCCCGGGATACCCCAGGTCTTGCTCGTAATCGAAATCCGGCGCGTCCAGCGGCGTGTACAGCCGCTCTACACAGGCGCCGGAATCGAAGGCATACCGTTCCTTCTGTTCGGGAAACCGGGAAAGGGTTTTGTTTACCAGCTCCTGCCAGCGGTTGAATGAATCCTGCATATCTTTGCCGCTCATCAATGGACCTCCTGCTCTGGGACAGTATGCCCCTAAAATAAAATGGTTTTGGGCATACCCATACAGTCTCTATTATATAACAAATTCGTCTTTCGTCAAAGGGTATTTACTTAAATTTTTAATCGGGAGGGACATTGACACGCGTTTTAAATTATGGTATCATTTTTACGCAAGAATATATGGATTCGGAGTTAATTATGGACAGCAGCCTGATCATGTCGAAGGTGGATCATACGCTTTTGAAACCTGTCTCAACATGGGACGAGGTGTACGCGCTGTGCGTTGAGGCCGTGAAATACGGGGCCGCGTCGGTATGTATCCCGCCATCCTACGTCCGGCGCGCCAAAGAGGCGTTTCCGGAGCTTGTTATCTGTACGGTTATCGGGTTTCCGCTGGGTTATAATACTACGGAGGCTAAAGCCGGTGAGCTTTTAAAGGCAGATGAAGAAGGCGCGGCGGAATTCGATATGGTTGTAAACCTGGGGGATGTAAAGAACGGGGATTTTGATAAGATTACTGAGGAAATCGCCGTTTTGAAGAAGACAGCCGGGGTAAAGGTCTTAAAGGTTATTGTCGAGACCTGCTGCCTTACGCGCGATGAGAAAACCGCGCTTTGTAAGGCTGTTACGAAAGCGGGCGCCGATTATATCAAAACATCGACGGGATTCGGCACGGGCGGGGCAACGATGGAGGATATACTCCTGTTCAAGGAGCATATCGGGGAAAATGTCAGAATCAAAGCATCCGGCGGGATACGCACGCGCGAAGATATGGAGGCTTTTATATCGGCGGGATGCGAACGGCTTGGCACCAGTTCCGCGGTGAAGATTCTGTACGGGGACGCAAATGGACAAGGATATTGAAATAAAACTGGTCGAAACCGCAATCCGTGCCAGGGACAGCGCTTACGCACCCTATTCGCGCTTTCAGGTGGGCGCGGCGCTGCTGGACAATGACGGCGTTATAATTACGGGCTGTAACATCGAAAACGCCGCCTATACACCGGCAATTTGCGCGGAGCGGACGGCGTTCGCAAAGGCTGTGTCCGAGGGTAAGCGGGACTTTGCCGCCATAGCCGTGGCGGGCTGGGCCGAGGGGAACAAGCCGGATTTTGCTTATCCCTGCGGGGTTTGCAGGCAGGTTATGATGGAGTTTGTTAAGCCGGACACGTTTAAGGTTATTGTGGCGAAATCAACGGGGGATTACAGGTCGCACTCGCTGAAAGACTTGCTGCCATACGGTTTTGGCCCGGACAATCTTTCGTAATTATACTTTGGCTTCACTTAATTTTTTACTATAGGAGGAACAAGAATGAAGAGATTTACCGCTTTACTGCTTGCCGTGCTGCTGGCGTTTACGATTGCGGGCTGCCAGACCGAGGCCCCTTCCGAACTCGCCCTTATCACCGACATCGGAACCATCGACGACGGAAGCTTTAACCAGGGCTCCTGGGAAGGGCTTGTGCAGTACGCCGAGGAGCATAACATGGTACCCCGGTATTATCAGCCTACGGAGCAGTCTGACCACGCGTACCTGAACACCGTTGACCTTGCGGTAAGCAACGGGGCAAAGCTCATCGTAACCCCGGGCTTCCTGTTTCAGGCATCTATCTATCAAGCTCAGACACTTTATCCCGACGTAAAATTCGTCCTGCTGGACGGCGTACCCCAAAACCCGGATACCCGTAACCAATTTGTGGCCGAAAACACCGTCGCCGTTCTCTACGCTGAAGAGCAGGCCGGTTTCCTCGCGGGCTACGCCGCCGTTATTGACGGATACAGAAGCCTGGGCTTTATCGGCGGAATGGCCGTTCCGGCGGTTGTCCGTTTCGGCTACGGTTTTGTGCAGGGCGCCGAATACGCCGCCGCGAAGCTTGGACTTGACGATGTAACCATCAATTATCATTACACCGGTAACTTCATCCCCACCCCCGAAACGCAGACCCTTGCCGCAAGCTGGTATATGAGCGGCGTTGAGGTAATCTTCGCGTGCGGCGGCGGCCTTGGAAACTCGGTAATGGCGGCTGCCGAAGCGGCCGGAGCGAAGGTCATCGGCGTTGACAGGGATCAGAGCCCCGAATCCGAAACCGTCATCACCAGCGCCATGAAAGGCCTTTCAGCATCCGTTTACATCTGTGTGGACGCGTTCTACAATGACAATTTCCCTGGCGGGCAGATCAAAGTCTTTGCCGCGGATAACCTCGGCGTAGGGCTTCCGATGAATACATCCAGATTTGTAAACTTCACCCAGGCGGACTACGACGCGATTTTCGCGCAGCTTGCGAACTTTGAGATCGACATCGTCGGCGATGTGAACGCCGCCGGCGAGAGATTGGCTATTTCCGACATTCCGCTTGCATTCGTGTCCGTTACGGAAACTAACTAATAATAAGCAACGCATGATCTACGGCGCGTCGGCTACGGCGCGCCGTTTTTACTATAGGCGGTGACCAATGGAATACATAATCGAAATGCGCAACATATCAAAGGCTTTCCCCGGCATTAAAGCCAACGACGACATCACCCTGCAATTGAGGAAGGGCGAGATACACGCGCTGCTGGGCGAAAACGGCGCGGGTAAATCAACGCTCATGAGCGTGCTGTTCGGTATGTATAAGCCGGATTCGGGCGTTGTTTTGAAAAACGGCGGCCCCGTTCAAATCCACGGGCCGAATGACGCCACCAAGCTTGGCATCGGCATGGTGCATCAGCATTTTATGCTTGTACATAATTTTACCGCTCTTGAAAACATAATTTTGGGCGTTGAGACGACTGATAAGGGCATCCTTAAAATGGACAAGGCGCGGGAGCAAGTGGTGGAGCTTTCTAAAAAATACGGCCTTGCCATTGACCCGGACGCAAAAATCTCCGATATCACGGTGGGTTTCCAGCAGCGCGTGGAAATCCTGAAAATGCTTTACCGTAACAATGAAATCCTGATATTTGACGAACCTACCGCCGTCCTGACCCCGCAGGAGATCGACGAGCTGATGCGCATAATGAAGGGCTTAGCGGCTGAGGGTAAATCAATCCTTTTCATAACGCACAAATTGAGCGAGATAATGGCATGCGCCGACCGCTGCACGGTTTTGCGGAAGGGCCGCTGCGTCGGCACGGCGGACGTTTCCGCAACCAACAAGGAAGAGCTGAGCGAGATGATGGTGGGCCGGAAGGTCTCGCTGGAAGTGCAGAAAGCGTATAAAGCCTCTGGAAACGTTCTGCTGGAGGTTAAAAATCTCAGCGTCAAAAACAAAGCAACCGGCAAGAACGTGGTCAACAACGTAAGCTTTGAAGTGCGCGAAGGCGAGATCGTATGCGTGGCCGGTATCGACGGCAACGGGCAGAGCGAGCTGGTGCACGCCCTGTGCGGCCTTGTGCCGATTGATACGGGCGTGCTGACTTTCCTTGGCAGGGACATCACCCAGGAGGACATCCGCCGCCGCGGTGAGGCCGGCGTCGCGCACATCCCCGAGGACCGCCACAAACACGGCCTTGTACTGGATTATAATCTGGCATATAATATAATTTTACAAAAATATTACACCCCGCAGTTTATGAAGCGCGGCTTCCTGAAATTCGACGCCATATACAGATACGCCGACCGCCTGATCAGCGAATACGACATCCGCAGCGGGCGCGGCGCAAGGACGCTTGCGCGGAGCATGTCCGGCGGCAACCAGCAGAAAGCCATCGTCGCCCGTGAAATTGACCGCGGCCCCAAGCTTTTGATAGCGGTACAGCCGACGCGCGGCCTGGACGTGGGCGCGATTGAATACATCCACAAGCAGCTGATAGCCGAGCGTGACAAGGGCAGGGGAGTGCTTCTCGTGTCGCTGGAACTGGACGAGGTTTTGAATGTAGCCGACAGGATCCTGGTGATTTTCGAGGGCCGGATTGTTGCCGATTTAAACCCGAAGGACGTTGGCCCGCAGGAGCTGGGGCTTTACATGTCGGGCAGCGCGTGAGGGGGATAAAATGGACAAGCTATTAAAACGGATGTTCGCGCCAAACGAGAAATCGGGCTTCTTGCCGTCGCTGATAGCGATTGCGATAGGTTTGGTCGCGGGGTTCATATTCTTGCTGATAAGCCGCCCGGGACAGGCGGTTGGCGCGTTTTTAACAATTTTAACCAGCGGCTTCGGGGATATCCGGGCCGTTGGCGAGGTGCTCTACCACGCGACGCCGATACTGATGACGGGGCTTAGCTTCAGCTTCGCCAATAAAACGGGGCTGTTCAATATCGGGGCGGCGGGGCAGTTTATCTGCGGGGCTTACGCCGCGGTCTTGGTCGGCGTTAAATGCTCATTTTTGCCGGGCCATCTGCACTGGATAACCGCGCTTGCGGCGGCGATGCTTGCCGGAGCACTGTGGGGTGCGATTCCCGGGTTTTTGAAGGCGTTTTATAATGTGAATGAGGTTATCTCCTGTATAATGATGAATTATATAGGTATGTACCTGGTGAATTATTTAATTGTACAGACTGTGTTTGACAGCCGGTACAACCAAAGCATGCGCGTGGAGGCGTCGGCGGTAATCCCAAGGATGGGTCTTGACCAGATATTCCGCGTCGGGCCGAGGATATCCAGCGTAAACGGGGGCATAATTATCGCCATAGTAATTGCGGTTTTATTATACATATTGCTCGAAAAAACCAGTTTCGGATATGAATTGAAGGCATGCGGCCTGAATCGTGACGCGGCAAAGTATGCCGGGGTAAACGAGAAACGCAGCATCGTCGTTTCGATGATTATCGCGGGCGCGGCTGCCGGGATCGGCGGGGCGCTGGTGTATCTGGCGGGCGCGGGGAACAGGATAGACGTGGTTGACGTGCTTGCAGCCGAAGGCTTTAACGGCATACCCGTCGCGCTTCTGGCGATGTCGAATCCGCTGGGGGTAATATTTTCGGCAATTTTCGTCGCGTACCTCAACGTCGGCGGGTTCTTTATGCAGCGCTTTGATTTTGCGCCGCAGATTATTGAAATCATTGTAGCCATAATTATCTATTTCAGCGCGTTTGCGCTTGTTTTCAGGAATCTGTTAAGGTCGATGCCGAATAAATTCAGGAAGAAGAAAGAAAATCAAACGGAAGGGGGCGGCGGGCAATGACCACAGTATATTTTATCGTGCAGCAGACCATGTTTTTCAGTATCCCGCTCCTGATCGTCGCGCTGGGCGGCATGTTTTCGGAGCGCGGCGGCGTGGTAAACATCGCCCTTGAAGGAATAATGATCGTCGGGGCGTTTTCGGGGATTTTATTTATCAACACCTTCCAGAGCGCGCTGCCCGGACAGCCCATTCTGATACTGGCTATCCTGGTGTCGGCGGCGGCGGGGATATTAGTGTCCCTGGCCCATGCCTACGCGTCCATAAATATGAAGGCCGACCAGGTCATAAGCGGCACGGCGATCAACATGTTCGCGGGGGCGTTCGCCATTTACACAGCCCGCCAGCTGCGCGGCGTACAGCAGATCCCCTTCCAGAACCAATTCCGTTTGCAAAGCGTGCCCGGCCTTGGAAACATACCCGTTCTGGGCCAATTATTCTTCCAAAACACTTATATTACAAGCTTTTTGGGTTTCGCTATCCTTATCGCGGCATGGTTTGTTTTATACAAAACCAAGCTGGGACTGCGTCTCCGCGCGTGCGGAGAGCATCCGCAGGCGGCGGACTCGGTGGGCGTAAACGTAATGAAAATGCGCTATACCGGCGTTTTGATCTCAGGCGCGCTTGCCGGGCTTGGCGGGCTTGTTTTCGTCATCCCTACTTCGACAAACTTCAACGCCACGGTGTCCGGTTACGGTTTCTTGGCCCTTGCCGTCCTTATATTCGGGCAATGGCGGCCCGGACGCATCCTTTTCGCCGCGTTCTTCTTCGGAACGCTCAGGGCCATTTCGTCCGCGTATACCGGCATCCCGTTCCTCCAAAGGATGGATATCCCCAATGTATATTATAAAATGCTGCCGTTTATAGTGACGCTTGTTGTGCTTGCGTTTACTTCAAAACGCTCCCAGGCGCCCAAAGCGGCCGGCGTACCATACGATATGGGTAAGAGGTGATTTTTATGTACCATTTAGGATTTGATGAGGGCCACGGGGCGAAATACGCGATTTTACCCGGGGATCCCGGCAGGGTTGAGAAAATAGCCGCACTGCTTGATAACCCGCGGTTTCATTGTCAAAACAGGGAGTATACCGCTTGGCTGGGCGATTTGAACGGCGAAACGGTAATGGTAATTTCGACGGGCATGGGCGGGCCGTCAACGGCGATCTGCGTTGAGGAACTGTTTGTGACCGGGGTTAGGACGTTCATACGTGTGGGGACTTGCGGAGGGATGGCCGAACAGGTTTGCGGCGGCGATGTGGTTATCGCAACCGGGGCGATACGCATGGAAGGAACAAGCCGCGAATACGCGCCGATTGAGTTCCCCGCAGTCGCGGATCTGGATGTGACGAACGCGTTGGTAAAAGCGGCTGAAAAGCTTAATATTACGCGGCATACGGGCGTTGTGCAATGCAAGGATTCATTTTACGGCCAGCACAGCCCGGCGCGTATGCCGGTGGGATATGAGCTGCTGAATAAATGGGATGCTTGGGTAAAGGCCGGAGCGCTTGCTTCCGAGATGGAAAGCGCCGCGCTGTATATTGTCTGTCAGGTGCTTGGCGCGCGGGCCGGGTGCGTTTTAAGCGTTGTTTGGAATCAGGAACGCGAAAAACGCGGGCTTCCGAACCCGCAGTGCCATGAGCCTGAAGCGGCTATCCGCACGGGTATTGAGGCGGTCAGGATTTTGATAGGGCAGGGGTGAGCTGTGTCAAACATGCCCGCCTGTTATTTCCGCTCAGTACCGCGCAGTTCCTGCCTGTTTTCAAAGATTAAATCGGCTGTGTCGCTGAAGGCGGCTTCGGCGGCACGCACGCTTTTTGTGAAGTTGGACATAGCTTCCTTCATTGTGTCTTCAACCTTTTGAAGCATTTCGTCGGCATATTCCAACGCGTTTCCGCGCAGTTCCTTGGCGAACTTGCGCGCGTCCTCGACGATTGCGTCGGCCTGGATGGCGGCTTTTTTAGAGATTTCATGCTCAGAGATCCGTTTTTCAATATCTGTTTTGGCGGTGCGCTGCATAAGGTCGGATTTGCTTCTGGCGTCGTCCAGAATCTTTTCGCTGTCCGCGACGACACGCTTGGCTTTAACGATCTCGTCGGGCAGATCGTTCATTATGTCCTCAAGGTATGGCTTCAACTCGTCAATCAAGTCGTAAACCTTGCCCTTATCCACCGAAACCTTGTTGGAAAAAGCGACGGGGCGCGAACCTTCCAGCAAATCCTCGATGCGTAAAATCAAATCCTCAATTTTTGCCAGATGGGCGGTAATTGATTCCATCCGATAAACCTCCTATTAATGCGTTCCCATTATTTTTGAGTTTAATCTATCTACAACATGGGACGGCGCCATTTTACTGATATCGCCGCCATGCATGGCTATTTCCTTTATTACGCCTGAGCCGAGATAAAGATATTCGGTGCTTGTGGATATAAAAAGCGTTTCCAAATCCGGGCATAAAAGCCGGTTGGTCAGCGCCATTTGAAATTCATACTCAAAGTCCGTAACCGCGCGCAAGCCTCTGATAACAAGGCTTGTACCGCATTCCTTGGCATAATCGGCCAATAAGCCGGAAAAGCAGCCGATTTCTACGTTTTTAATGCCGGAAACGGATTCGCGCAGAATCTCCATCCGCTCCTCAACCGAGAAGAACGGCTTTTTAGCGGAATTTTGCAAAACGGACACGATAAGCTTGTCCGTTATTTTCGCCGCTCTTTGTATTATATCTAAATGACCGTAGGTCATGGGGTCAAAGCTTCCGGGGTAAATGGCGGTCATCTTAATGATTCCTTTGTAAAAAATGTAAAACCGTATTTCCGTATTCCTTTCGGCGGATCACATCGTAGCCTGCGAGGCGCATACAATCAAAATCGTTCCCATGCTCGGCTATAACCAAGCCTTCTTGCGAAACAAGGATTAACTCCGCTATCCAGCCGAGGGACTTTGAAAGAAGCCCCGCGCCGTACGGAGGGTCAAGATAAATTATATCGAAAGCTTGTCCTTCGGCCGAAAGAAGCCGCACCGCCTTGTCCGCTTCCATCAAAAGCACGCGCGCCTTATCCGAAAGCCTTGTTTTCGCCGCGTTTTGACGAATCTTATCAACGCATTGCCTGCGGGAATCAATAAAAACGGCAAAATCCGCGCCGCGGCTCAAAGCCTCAAGCCCAACCGCGCCCGAACCGGCAAAAAGATCTAAAAACCGCGCCCCATGAACCCTGTCCTGCATTATGTTGAACAGCGATTCCCGCACCATATCGGGCGTCGGGCGGGTTAAAAACCCTTCGGGAGCGGTTAGCTTTGTGCCTTTTGCGCTTCCGGAAATAATCCGCATATTATCACATCTGTATTCCTTACATTATATTAGATAAAGGCGCGTGTGTAAAGCATTATATTTCTACATCAATTTTACCATTAATTCGCAGCTTCTGGCGACGAAATTGTTCATATCCTCGGCGCTCAGGCTTCTGTGGCTCATAACCGCCAAGTCGTAGAGGTGGGCGCAGATCAGCGCGGCGTCGGGGTTTTCGGTCTCCGTATCCGCAAGGCGCTTTACAAGGTCGTTGCCGGTGTTTAGAATCAGGACTTCGCCGGAATCCATAGCGCCGAACATGGCGGAGTCCATGCCTTTGAACATTTTCGCCATTTCCTGCATACGGCGGCCTTCTTCCGAGAGCACGACGATTGCCGGCACTTGGCTGTTTTTCAATGTTTCGGCCTTTACCTCAAGCTTTTCCTTGCCCAGTGTTTTCTTGAAAAACTCCGTCAGATATTCGTTGTTCACACCGCTTTCATTTCCGGCCTCCCCGCTGTCCTTAAAAATTGAGCTGATGTCGGAGTCGATGCGGATAAACTTGAGCTTATCCGCCATCTGGCGGCTTTCGATATAGCTCATAAAGGGATTGTCGATCCTTGTCCCCATCATTACGGCGTCCACGCCCTGCTCATCGGTCAGCATAAGGTATTGCGCCTGCTGCTTCTCGTCCGTTACGTAAACGATGCGGTTATCGGTTTTCTCCGTGTTTTTGTCAAGGTATTCGCGGGCGCTTAGGTGCTCGCCCTTGGTGGTTTTGAACAGCAGCGCGTCCTTCACCTTTTCATAGAAATCGTTTTCTCGTAAACAGCCGTATTTAATGAACGGGCTGATATCGTCCCAATATTTGTTGTATTCCTCGCGCTCGTTGGAATGCATGTCGGTGATCCTGTCCGCGACCTTTTTAATAATGTATGAGGACATACGCGTGACGAACCCGTCGTTTTGAAGCGCGCTGCGGCTGACGTTCAGCGGCAGGTCGGGGCAGTCGATAACGCCCTTGAGCAGGAGCAGGAACTCCGGGATGACTTCCTTTATGTTTTCGGCAATGAAAACCTGGTTGTTGTAGAGTTTTACCTGCCCCTCGATGCTCTCAAGCTCGTGGGAGAGCTTGGGGAAATACAGGATACCCTTCAAGCGGAAGGGGTAATCCATGTTCAGGTGAATCCAGAACAGAGGGTCATTGAAGTCCGTAAAGGCTTTGTGGTAGAACTCCTTGTATTCCTCGTCGGTGCAGTCGCCGGGTTTGCGGTTCCAGAGGGGGCTCCTGTTGTTGATGGGCGAAGGTTTTTGCTTGGTATCTTCACTTGCGCCGTCATTACCTTCGTCCGCCTCATCCTCTTCCGCTTCTTCCGCGGCCTCTTCGTTGGCCTTTTCACCCGCCGTTTCAAAGAAAATATCCACCGGCATATAGGAGCAATATTTGCGTAAAATCCCGCGCAGACGGTATTCGTCAAGGAATTCCTTGCTGTCGTCGCCGATGTAAAGGGTTATTTCGGTGCCTCTTTCGGTTTTGTCGCTGTCTGTCATTTCAAACCCGACTCCGCCTTCGGAACGCCAGCATACAGCGGGTTCCCCGGCATTATAGCTCTTGGTGTCGATGCAGACGGTTTGCGCCACCATAAACGCGCTGTAAAAGCCCAGGCCGAAATGCCCGATGATGTCCGCGCCCGAGGACGCCGAATAACGCTCAACAAACTCCGTCGCGCCGGAAAAGGCTATTTGGTTAATATAGCGCATAACCTCGTCCGCGCTCATGCCAATGCCGTTATCCGATACCACGACGGTTCCGGCCTCTTTATCAAGCGTAACCTTTACATAAAACTCGTCCCCGGCCGTCTCCGCTTCACCCGCCGCCTCAAGCCGGTTCAGCTTGGTTATGGCATCCACGCCGTTCGATACCAGCTCGCGCAGGAAAATGTCGGTGTCCGAGTACAGCCATTTCTTTATGATTGGCAGTATGTTTTCCGAATTAATTGACAAATTACCTTTTTCGTTGATCAAATCCCGTCACTCCTTGTTAATATTTAGCTTATGCTTAATTAAAAAATCAACTATGTAATCATCCCATTGGGTTTCAACGGCTTTATCAAGACTCCACGTTTTCATGGACGCGCCGGTGGTGATGTGGACGAGATCCTTGTCCAGCGTAATGTTTACAAACAGCGCCTGGGCGTCTTGAAACCCCGCGGAAAGCCCCTCCGGCGGGTACGCGAACACCAGCTTCAAAAACCGGGGTTTCTCGCTGCCCTTGATTATGTGGTAAATATACGGTCGAAGGCGCTGCCACTTGCAATACACGGCGCGCCGCGGAGCCTCGCCTTCATTTACCTCATCGGCAGGGCTGATTATGCCTTCAATGTCGAAACGTGCGAAGCTTTGGATGGTGCAGCCGCGCAGCTCAAAATCGTCGAAAGCGGTTTGCACCAGCAACAAATTCATTAAAGAACGCACATCGCCCTCAGGCAAAGTCAGCATTATCATTGAAAGATTTCCCGCTTTCTGTCACTATAAGTATTATACCAATACTCTTATCTCTGTGCAACATAAAAAACCCGTTCCGTATCGGATTTTGGAGGCGCAAAGGTTTTTTCGCCATAAACGGCCAAACAGTTTAATCCGGCGGCTTTTAAGAGCCCGCATATAGTTCCGGGCGGATAAGCCCTCTGTGTATGCCTTTCGCGGAACCGCGCGAACAAGCCGTTTTCCTGCTTTCTAAAGAAGGTCAGCCGGTATTCGTTTATGCACTGCTTTGGGTAATAACGGTTGTTCCAGATAAAGGCCGCTTTATTGGTTTGCCGCGCGAAAGTCCGGTTTCCAAGTACGCGGCGGTATTTATACCTGGTGTTCATATCGAAGATAAACAATCCGCCAGGGTTCAAATAATTTGCCGCAAGCCTAAAAACGCGGTACAGATCACGCGGTGTAAGCAGGTAGTTTAAAACGTCGCATGTGCTGATAATGGCGTCCACGGTTCCGTAAAGCTCAAAGGAGCGCATATCCTGCAGGATGTAGAGGTTGTCCGGGTCTTTGCCCTTGGCTATGCTCAGCATTTCCGCCGAGCTGTCCAGCCCGATCATGTCGTAGCCGCGCGCGGAGAACAGCCTTGTCGCGCTGCCCGTACCGCAGCCTAGATCCAGCAGTAATTTCGGCGAAGCATCAAACCGGACAAAAATCTTCTCAATGTAATCCGCCCAGCCCGTGTAATCGGTTCCGGCCATGAATTCGTCGTACAACGCCGCAAAACCGCCGTACGGGCCGTTCATCTCGGCTTTTCCCGCGCGTCCTTCTCACGCTTTGCCAAAATGCCGCCGATCCGCCCGCTTTCCCGCGCGGTAAGCGATTTCCAGCCATCGGAATTAACCCTGTCCAAAAGCCCTAATTCCTCCGCAATTTCATATTTCAATTTTTCGCGTGCAGTCATATCATTCACCTAATATTTATTTTCTAAAGTATTATATATAATAAAGCAAAAGTATACAATACATAATGGTTTTATTTTGTGTTTTTTTGTGTTTTCTGTGGTTGATAATTAGTTTTTAAGGGGTGTTTCTATTGAAACGGTTAACTCGCTTTATAATTCGCGTAGCAAAAAGCTTTGTTTTACACGATCTGTACGTTTACGCCGGGGATATGACGTACAAGCTGGTCCTCTCCATTTTTCCGCTGATTATATTCGCCTTTGCCTTTGTCGGGTTCCTGCGGATTGACGAGGCGGCGGTGGCGGCCTTTGTTGAAAGCTTTACGGGCGCGCTGCCGCCCGACGTGATGGAAATATTCGACAAATTCGTCACGGAGGTCATAGGAACACGAAGCGCGGCGCTCCTCTCCGTATCTATTATTGCCGCTTTATACAGCTCTTCATCCGGTTTCGCGTCCATTATCAAGGGTATAAACACCTGCTACGGGCGGCGGGACACGCGCAGCTGGATACGCAGAAGGGTTTTGAGCATTTTGCTTGTGCTGCTGTTTGTCGCTATTGTGGCGCTGGCGATGGGTTTTATGGTGCTGTCGAATGTGCTGTGGCGGTTTGCTTTGTCGGTTTTTGCCATATTTGTAATTGTTGTGATGATTTATAAAGTCGGAAGCTGTATTAAAGTCAGCGTACGGGGCGTACTCCCCGGAGCGTGCATTACGGTTACGGGCTGGAGCGTATTTTCGTGGCTTTTCAACATTTATGTCAGGAGCTTTGCCAATTTTACGGTTATCTACGGAAGCCTGGGGAGCATCTTCATCATGCTTATCTGGCTGAACTGCATCACCATGGTGCTGCTGGCAGGGGCGGAGGTTAACGCGCATCTAACCGGTACGGAAAAGATAAAGAAACATGCGCCTCAAAAGCATTGACTGCCACCGCTAAATAGTATATAATCAAGGAATTATATTATTTAACAGGGATGGTTGCAATGGCGGACGAATCCGCAAACGGCGGCAGGCTTGACCCATGTCCCGACGAGATTTTCGGGATGATTATGGATAATATGAAGAAATACCATCCTTCGCACGATTTCGGCATTGTGGAGAGGGCTTATGAGCTTGCGGGCAAGGCGCATGACGGACAGCTCCGCGCTTCGGGCGAGCCTTATATCGTCCATCCCCTGGAGGTCGCCCGAATCCTTACCACCATCGAAATGGACCGCGACACTATCGCCGCCGCCATTTTGCATGATGTTATCGAGGACACGAAATATAATTACGAAGACATTGAAAAAGCGTTCAATAATGAGATCGCCATGCTTGTGGAAGGCGTAACGCAGCTTGACAAGGTTAATTACCAAGGCGGGCACCGCGACCCCTGGCAGGCTGAGGTTGATAAACAGGCCGACAACTACCGTAAAATGTTTTTGGCCATGTCTAACGATATCCGCGTTGTTATCATTAAAATAGCGGATAGGCTTCATAATCTGCGTACCATCAAGCACATGCCCCCCAGCCACAAAAAGAAAAAAGCCGATGAGACAATGGATATTTACGCCCCCCTCGCCAACCGGCTCGGTATTTCAAAGCTGCGGTACGAGCTGGAGGATTTAGCGTTCCATTATCAGGATCCCGAAGCTTACGAGGATTTAAAAGACAAGATTCAGTTCAAGCAAAACGAACGCCTGGAATATGTGCAAAATCTGGTTAGCTCCATTGAGGAAAAACTTAATGAGAATAACATTGAAGCCAAAGTCGTCGGGCGGCCTAAACAGTTTTTCAGCATTTACCGTAAAATGATGCAGAAGGGCAAATCCCTTGACGAAATTTATGACCTGTACGCCGTCAGGATTATTGTGAACAGTATCGGCGAATGCTACCACGCGCTGGGGGTGGCTCATTTGATGTATACCCCGGTACCGGAGCGTTTCAAGGATTATGTAGCCATGCCCAAGCCCAACCGATACCAAAGCATACACAACACCCTTATCGGCCCGGGCGGCGAACCTTTCGAGCTGCAAATACGCACCGCCGAAATGGACAGGGTAAGCGAATACGGCGTAGCGGCGCATTGGAAATATAAAAACGGCGGGAGCGGGACTGAGGATGACGACGTAAAGCTGAATTGGCTGCGTCAGATGATGGAATGGTCCCGTGACCTGAGCGAAAGCAGCGAGTTCCTGAACGAACTCAAATCCGATTTAAGCCCGTACAAGGCCAGCGTTTACTGCTTCACGCCAAAGGGCAGGGTAGTGGAGCTTATGGCCGGCGCGACGCCCATCGACTTTGCGTACACCATCCACAGCGCCGTAGGCAACCGCATGGTGGGCGCGAAGATAAACAACAAGATCGCAACGCTGAACACCGAGCTGCAGACCGGCGACCAGGTGGAAATCCTTACCAGTCAAAATTCCAAAGGGCCAAGCCGCGATTGGCTTAAAATATGCAAAACCAGCCAGTCCCGCGCAAAGATAAACGCATGGTTTAAAAAACATAACCGTGAAGAGAACATGGCAAAGGGCAAGGAACTCTTGGAAATCGGCGCAAAAAAGAAGGGCGTCGCGCTGGCGGAGCTTACGGAGTCTAAGTATGTTTCCGTGGTGCTGAACCGCTACAGCTACAATGATTGGGATACCTTGTGCGCGTCGGTGGGGCATGGCGGGATATCGGAAGGGCAGGTCATAAACCGCCTTTACGACGAATATATGCGGGACAAAAGCACCGCCAGCGATAAAGACGAGCAGATAATCCAGCTAATTAACGAAAGCCAGAAAAAAACGGACGGGAAAGCCAGCGGCAAGGGCGGTATCTCCATTAAAGGCGATACAAGCATGTCCGTACGCCTGTCGCATTGCTGCAGCCCAATGCCGGGCGATGAAATCGTTGGATTTATTACCCGGGGCAAAGGGGTCAGCATCCACCGCAGCGACTGTGTAAACGTCATTAACCTGGACGAGGTAAGCCGCCACCGCGTTACACCCGTCGAATGGAACCTTTCGGAGGACGGCGGAGCGCAGATATTCGACGTTTCCGTCGATATCATCACAATCAACCGCCCCGGCGTTGTGTCCGATATTTCAAGGCTTTTCATGAATGATAATATAAATATGGATTCGATAAATACTTATAAGCAAAAAAATGATGTGCTGATACGCGTGACATTCCCAATCGGCGGTAAGGCTCAGCTGGAGAAGATAATGGCGAAGCTGGGCGCGCTGTCGGGGATTTATGAGGTTAAGAGGACTATAACTTAACCGGCGTTATTTTTAGCCAGACCCGAAACTTGAAGCAAGCAAGAACATTGGGTGAAAATATACTAAGCTATATGAAACAATAAAGAAAGGTGATAAAATTGGGGTTTATAACAGTTGCTGCCGGTTTTATTCAGGAAAACGCCTATATTTTTTTTGACGCAGAAAACGGAAAGGCCGCTATTATAGATCCTGGCGGCGATGCGGATAAAATTGCGGAATTATTAAAAAACAAAAACTTAACCGTTTCGCATATTCTTTTGACCCACGGGCATTACGACCACACGGGCGCGGTTGAAGAACTGCGGCGGGAATGCTTAGCGCCGGTTTTGGCTCATGAGGCGGAAGAGAAGCTGCTGCTCGACCCGCGGCAGAGTTACGCCTCCGCTCCGCTACAGCTTGATAAATTCCTTAAAGACGGCGATATCATAGAGGTCGGCGGAAGTAAGCTCCGCTGTATCCATACGCCGGGCCACACCGCCGGGTCATGCTGTTTCTACGCGGAGGACGAGGGCTTGCTTTTCTCGGGCGACACGCTGTTTCTCGGAAGCGTAGGCCGCCACGATCTGCACACAGGCAACGGCGACGTTTTGTTCGCCTCAATAAAAGAAAAACTGTACACACTGCCCGGAAACATCCGCGTCCTCCCGGGGCACATGAGCGAAACCACAATAGAACACGAAAAAACGCATAACGCATTTGTAAGATAATGGACTTTGTTTTAAAAGGCCACGGTCTTGAACATGCCGTGCAGACGGTGATCCAGGTTTTTTTCCCTAATGAGGGGTATAAACGTTTGGAGATGCCTCCCGATGAGGGCGCTTGTGTCGTAAGCATCTTCCAAAACGGCGGTTTTGAGGCGCATATATATAAAGACGGAAATGTTGTAAGCATCGAAAAAGCCATACCTATTACACCGGAAAAAAAATCACGCACCCAAGCCGCCGCTGCCTCAATTTTTCACGCTTTGGCCGAAGTGACGGGCTACAGGCCGCCTTGGGGAACACTAACCGGGGTCAGGCCGGCGAAAATCATCACACAAGGACAATCGCCGGTGTACTTACGGGACGCGTATTTGGTCCGGGACGATAAAATCGCGCTTTGCTCCGAGGTTTCCGAAGCCGAGTTGGAATTCTTGCGGGATTCGGGGCAGGACGATATCGGCATATATATCGGCATCCCGTTTTGCCCGTCACGCTGCGGTTATTGTTCGTTTGCGTCGTATCCGCTGGAGCGGCACGGAAAACTGCGAGAAGCTTATTTTCAAGCGCTTTCCAAGGAAATCGTTTTTTTACGGGAAAAGCTGTCAAGAAGAAAGATTACCGCCATATATATCGGCGGCGGTACGCCCACGGCTCTGGAAGCGGATATGCTGCATGAATTAATGAAATTGGTGAGTTCCCTGGGAGCGCGGGCGTCCCGCCCGCAAAATGCGGAACTGACCGTCGAAGCGGGCCGCCCGGACAGCATAACCTCCGAAAAACTGGCGATTCTAAAGGAATACGGAGTTACGCGCCTGGCTATAAATCCCCAGACAATGAACGACGAAACACTTAAACGCGCGGGCAGATTACACACAGCGGCGGATTTTATACGTTGCTATGAGATGGCGCGCGGGTTGGGGTTTACGAATGTGAACTGTGATGTTATACTTGGCTTACCGGGCGAAACCCCGGACGACACGGAGCGCACCTTCCGCGAGCTGGAAAAGCTCAAGCCGGAATCACTGACCGTCCACACACTCGCGATCAAACGCGCGTCGGATTTTAACCATTCCCACGGGAGATACGGCGGAGCTGGGCTGGATACCGGAATGATCGAGGAAATGCTTGATATTTCAAGCAAAACCTGCCGCGATATGGGGCTTCGTCCATATTATATGTACAGACAGAAGAACATGGTGGGTAATTTTGAGAATGTGGGTTACGCAAAGCCCGGGTTTCAAAGCATCTATAACCATATGACCATGACCGAGGCCAGAAGCGTATACGCGGCCGGGGCAGGCGCGGTTACAAAACTGTTTTACCCGGAGGCGAAGCTGATAAAACGGGCTTTTAACGTAAAAAACCTCAATGAATATATAGAACGCGTCGATGAAATGATTATGAGAAAGAAGGAGCTTTAATGGCGTTTTCAAGGCCGAAAGGCACGAGTGATTTTTTCGGGGAGCAGATTTTGGAATGGCAGGCAATCGAGGATATTATCCGGGAGCTGTGCGCAGGATTCCTTATAAATGAGATACGTACGCCCATGTATGAGTACGCGGAGCTGTTCCGGCGCGGGGTCGGCGAAACCACCGACATTGTGCAGAAGGAGATGTTTACCTTCAAAGACGCGGGAGACAGGCTGTTTGCCCTGCGTCCTGAGGGCACGGCAAATGTGGCGCGGGCGTTTATTGAAAACGGCATGGCTTCGCTTCCAATGCCGTTAAAGCTGTATTACATCATGCCCGTGTTCCGCGCGGAAAAACCGCAAAAAGGGCGTTTCAGGCAGCATCACCAATTCGGCGTGGAGTATTTCGGCGCGGCGGGGCCGGAATGCGAGGCGGAGGTTATCTCCGTAGCCTCCGCGCTTCTTGAGCGGATCGGCATAAAAGGCGCCGTCCCGCATATAAACAGCTTGGGCTGCAAGGATTGCCGGGCCGCTTACAATGCCGCGCTGAAAATGTTCTTGGGCGATAATCTGGAAAAACTTTGCCCCATTTGCCGGGGACGGTTTGAGAAAAACCCGCTGCGCGTATTGGATTGCAAAAACGCCGAATGCGCGGGGCTTGTGGCGAACGCGCCGTTGTCCGTTGACATTATGGATGAGGAATGCGGAAATCATTTCGAGGGCGTAAAAAGGAACCTTGATTTGCTGGGCATTGACTATATTGTGTCGGAACGCCTTGTTCGCGGGCTGGATTATTACACCCGCACGGTTTTCGAGTTTAAGTCAACTGACTTGGGGGCGCAGGATTCGCTGCTTGGCGGCGGGCGCTATGACGGCCTTATGAAGGACTGCGGCGGGCCGGATACGGCGGCTGTGGGCTTTGGCATGGGACTGGAACGGCTGTTGATTATTTTGGAAGGGCAGGGTGTAAAGCTGTCCGATATTGATATACGGCCTGTGTTCGCCGGGTTTATCGGCGGGCGCGGGCGTGACGAAGCCGTGAAATTAGTTCAGAATTTGCGTAAAAACGGCATTCCGGCTGAATTTGATTTACTTGGGCGGAGCGTTAAGGCGCAAATGAAGTACGCGGATAAGCTTGGGGCGGCTTATGCAATAGTCATAGGCGACGGCGAAATCGAAAACGATTCGGTCGAAGTCCGGGATATGCGTAAAGGCGGCTCCGAGGTACAATCCCTAAGTAATCTATCGGAATATTTCGTGAGGTTATATAAGGAGGCCTAAAAATGGGTGAAACAATAACAGGCTTAAAGCGCACGCATATGTGCGCCGAGCTGAATGAAAATATGAACGGGCAAACGGTAACGGTCATGGGCTGGGCGCATAATACGCGCAAGCTTGGGCAGTTAATATTTATCGCGCTAAGGGACCGGACGGGGCTTTTACAGCTTGCTTTTGACGAAAATGAAACAACTGCCGACATTTTTGCCAAGGCGAAAGCCGTTAAGGGCGAGTACGTTATCGCCGTAACGGGCAAAGTCCGCCTTCGCGCGGAAAAGGATATAAACCGCCAAATGGAGACGGGCAAAATCGAAATCGCGGCTGAAGAATTGCGCATTTTGAACGAAGCCGACACGCCGCCGTTTCAGGTAGCCGCCGAAGGCGTAGGGAACGAGATGCGTCTTAAATACCGCTATATCGACATGCGCAGGCCGGAAATGCAGCGCAAATTCCTTATCCGGCATAAAACCTGCCAAGCCATGCGTGAATTTTATTCAAACGAGGGTTTTATTGAGGTGGAAACGCCGTATTTAAACAAAGGCACGCCCGAGGGCGCAAAGGAGTATGTAGTGCCCAGCCGCATTTTCCCGGGTAATTTTTACGTTCTGCCCCAATCGCCCCAGCAGTTTAAACAGCTTCTGATGGTCGGCGGGTTTGACAAATACTTCCAGATTGTCCGCTGCTTCCGCGACGAGGACAACCGTGCCGACCGCCAGCCCGAATTTACCCAGCTTGACGTGGAGTTAAGCTTTGTGGATACGGACGACGTGCTGGACGTGACGGAGCGCATGTTGAAGCATGTATTCAAAAAAGCCGCCGGTATTGACGTAGAGTTACCCATACAGCGTATGCCTTACGCCGAAGCAATGGAGCGTTTTGGTTCCGACAAGCCCGACCTGCGCTTTGGCATGGAGATTGTTAATATAAGCCATCTGACCACAGGCACCGAATTTGAAGTATTTAAATCCGCCGAAGCGGAGAAACACAGCGTTCGCGGCATAAACGCCGCGGGCTGCGCAAACATGCCGCGCAAACAGCAGGATGCGCTTCAGGAATACGTAAAAACCTTTAAAGCCAAGGGCTTGATGTTTATAGCAATCGATGAAAACGGCGAGGTCAAAACCAGTTTGTCAAAATTCCTTTCCCCGGAGCAGCTTAGAGCTGTCACAGCCGCTTTTAACGCTGAACCGGGAGACTTGATCTGCATGTGCGCGGGCAGGGACGGCATTGTGCTTGACGCGCTGGGGAATCTTAGGTGCGAAGTGGCGCGCCGTATGGATATTATCCCGCGGGATGTCAACAGGTTCGTGTGGGTTACGGAAATGCCGCTGCTTGAGCTGGATGAGGAAAGCGGCAAATGGAACGCCGTGCATCACCCCTTCACAAGCCCGCTGGAATGTGATTTGCATATGTTTGAAACAAACCCGGGAAAAATACGGGCAAAGGCTTACGATATAGTGCTGAACGGCTTGGAGCTGGGCGGCGGCAGCGTTCGTATCCACCAGCCGGAGGTGCAGAAGAAAATGTTCCGCACGCTGGGCTTGTCCGACGACGAAATAACCGCCCGTTTTGGGCATATGCTTGAGGCTTTCCGTTTCGGCGCGCCGCCCCACGGCGGTATCGCGTTCGGCCTTGACCGTGTGGTGATGCTGATGTGCGGGGAGGAGAATATCCGCGAGGTTATCGCTTTCCCCAAAACAAAGGAGCAGTATTGCCTGCTTACCGACGCGCCGAATACTGTTTCGGAGAAACAGCTGAACGAATTGAGCATAAAAATTAAAAGTTAGAACCCTTTGGATCGCCTGAAATAACCTAATCTCAGGAAGGTTTAAGATGCTCATATGACATATACGGGAAGCGCAGTAAGGGTTTTGCCTGAAAATTTAAAGCCGGGCATGGTGGCAGCCATTGACGTGGAAAGCGTCCATGGCTCCGTCATCGTGCGCGCGAATACCGTGATAACGACTTCGCTGATAAAAAGGATAATGGTCAGCGGGGCCATGATGGTGTATGTTTTCAGCAACCCTTCCGAGGCAAGCAAGAAGGTTATAATGAGCAGGGATGCCGAACACAGAAGAGAGCAGCTGGAGACGGAACTGATGAGCGTAATCAGGGACGGTATAATCCGCAAGGAAGAGCTGATCGGGATGGTAAACGACGCGATAGGCATTGCGGAGAATATGGGCAGCCTGTACCAGTACTTGCAGCTGCTGCAGGATAAGAACGAGTATACATATTCGCATTGTATAAGCGTCAGCATGCTTACTACGGAGTTCAGCAAGTGGATGAACCTGAACAAAAGCGAAATAGAGGATATGATAGTGGCGTCGAGCCTCCATGATATCGGGAAGCTTACCATTGACTCGGATATTTTGGAAAAGCCGGGGAAGCTGACCGACGACGAATACGGGGCGATGAAACAGCATGTGGAGCACGGCTGCGAGCTGCTTGAGCTGGGCAAGGTATCGGACACGATTAAACTGGCGGTAGCGGAGCATCATGAGCGCATGGACGGCATGGGTTATCCGAATGGCAAGAAATGGGACAATATATCCGAGTTTGGGAGCATGCTGGCTATTGTTGACGTTTACGACGCGTTGATTTCCAAACGCAGCTACCGCGACGCCATGTGCCCATTCGTCGCGATGGAGATTATGCACAGGGATAAATTTCACCATTTCCGGTACAGTATGCTTGAGAAGTTCATTGAAAACATCGTCTACATCTATATGGGAGCGCATGTGGAGCTTTCGGACAACAGGCAGGGGGAAATCGTTTATATCAACCATCTTGACATGCTGCGGCCTTATGTAAGGGTTGAGGGCGGCACCATTTTAAATTTGCAAAAAATACCGAATATTAAGATAGCGAAGGTTATTTATTAATAGGGGGCAATTCATGCCGGTAAAAAAAACGGGATATACAAATGAAAGCATTAAACAGCTCAAAGGCGCGGACCGCGTGCGTTTACGCCCGTCGGTCATATTTGGTTCGGACGGCGTTGAGGGCTGCCAGCACAGCATTTTCGAGATTATATCAAACTCTATCGACGAGGCGCGGGAAGGCCATGGCAAGCTGGTACGCGTCATCCGCCATGCCGACGACGCCATCACGGTTATCGACCGGGCGCGGGGTGTGCCTGTGGATTACAACCCCGCCGAGGACCGCTTTAACTGGGAGCTTATTTATTGCGAGCTTTACGCGGGGGGCAAATACGAAAACGCGGATGGTGAGAATTACCAGTACAGCCTAGGGTTGAACGGCTTGGGAGCCTGCGCTACCCAGTACGCGTCGGAATACATGCGCGTTGAAAGCCGCCGCGACGGATACAAGTACGCCCTGTCCTTCATAAAAGGGCAAAACATCGGCGGACTGGTAAAAACGCCTTATGATAAAAAGGATACAGGGACAATTACTAGCTGGAAACCCGATTTGGAGGTCTTTACCGATATTAACGTACCGCAGTCTTATTTTACCGACACATTAAAACGCCAGGCGATTGTGAACTCCGGCATTACATTTGAATTCACGGACGAAAAAACGGGCGAAGATTTTACCTATCTGTATCCCGAGGGCATTGTGGGATATGTAAAGGAAATGGCCGGCGAAAACCCCTTGACGCAGGTATGCAGCATGGCGTTTGAAACCCGCGGGCGCGACCGGGCGGATAAGCAGGAATACAACCTTAAAGCGGAGCTGGCGTTTTGCTTTTCCAATGATGTGAACCAAATTGAGTATTACCACAACTCCAGCTTCCTGGAATACGGCGGTTCGCCTGACAAAGCCGTAAAAGCGGCGTTTTTAGCCGCTGTCGATAATTTGCTTAAAAATAATAATCTGTACAAGAAAGATGAAAAAAAGCTTACGTTTGCAGATATTGAGGACAGTTTGATCCTCGTTTCAAGCTCTTTTTCAAATATAACGAGTTACGAGAACCAGACCAAAAAGGCCATAAACAACCGTTTTATACAGGAAGCCCTGACCGAGTTTTTAAAGAAGCAGCTTGAGGTCTATTTTATCGAAAATAAAGCGGCGGCGGATAAAATAGCGGCGCAGATGCTGATAAACAAACGAAGCCGCGAAACGGCGGAGAAAACACGCGTAAACCTGAAAAAACAGCTTTCAAGCGGCGTTGACTTTGCAAACCGCGTGGAAAAGTTCGTAAACTGCCGCACAAAGGACATTAACCGCCGCGAGATATACATCGTGGAGGGTGATTCCGCGCTCACATCATGTAAGCTGGGACGCGACGCGGAGTTTCAGGCCGTACTGCCCGTGCGCGGGAAGCCTTTGAACTGCCTTAAAGCCGATATCAACAAGATTTTCGCGAATGAGATTATCACGGATCTGATAAGGGTCTTGGGCTGCGGTGTGGAGGTTAAGGCCAAAGGCGCAAAGGACTTGAACTCATTTGACTTGGACAAGCTGAACTGGAACCGTGTGATAATCTGCACGGACGCGGATGTGGACGGCTTCCAGATACGCGCGCTGATTTTGACCATGATCTACCGCCTGATGCCGCAGCTTATCCCGGCGGGCAAGGTTTTTATCGCCGAGTCCCCGCTTTATGAGATTACATCGGGGAAAAACACGTATTTCGCCTATTCGGACAAGGAGCGCGACCAGGTTATAAAAAAGCTTTCCGGAAAGGTTAACATCCAGCGCTCAAAGGGCCTTGGCGAGAACGAGCCTGAAATGATGTGGCGCACCACCATGAACCCCGAAACCCGCCGGCTGATTTTGGTCAGGCCCACGGACGCGGTCAAAACCCAGGAAATGTTCGACGTGCTGCTGGGCGACAATATGAGGGGGAGAAAGGCGTTTATTGAGGAAAACGGCCACAGATACGTTGAGTGGGGATTGGAAAATTGAAAATAATCGAAGCGGACAAGGTTTGTTTTTCATATAGAATTGCCGGAGCGGACGGGGCGGAGGAAACCCTTGCGCCCGCTGTCCGGGAGCTTTCGCTTGATATTGGGGAAGGCGAGTTTGTGGCGGTGCTGGGCAGGAACGGCTCCGGTAAATCAACCTTCGCCAAGCTTATAAACGCTTTGTTGACGCCATCCGCCGGTCAATTGAATGTTTCGGGTTATTCAACTGCCGGCGAGGAACATATATGGAATATCCGGCAAACCGCCGGGATGGTGTTCCAAAACCCCGACAATCAGATCGTCGCGACGATTGTGGAGGAGGATGTGGCTTTCGGCCCGGAGAATCTGGGCGTTCCGACTGCTGAGATACGCGCGCGGGTTGACGAGGCGCTGGCAACTGTCGGTATGGGCGATTACGCCCTTCATTCGCCGCATTTCCTGTCCGGCGGGCAGAAGCAAAGGGTCTGTATCGCCGGGGTTCTGGCTATGAAGCCGCGTATTATTATCCTGGACGAACCTACGGCTATGCTTGACCCGATTGGGCGGCGCGAGGTTTTGGCGGCGGTTTCGCGGCTGAACAGGCAGGAGGGCATGACGGTGCTCCTCATTACCCATTATATGGAGGAAGCCGTGATGGCTGACAGGGTGGTTGTGATGGACAAAGGCGCGGCGGTTCTGCAGGGTACGCCGGGGGAGGTTTTTCTGCACGGCCCCCTATTGCGTGAGCTGGGCCTTAATTTGCCGCAGATTACTGAGATTGGCGCAAGGCTTGCCGAGTGCGGGTTACCCGTAAAACCGGGGATTTTAACCATAAACGAAATGGCGGACGAATTATGCTCCATACTAAACTCGAAATAAATAATTTGGTTTTCACATATAACAAAGGGGCTTCTTTTGAAAAGAAAGCCCTTGATAATGTTAATTTAAAAATCGGCGCCGGGGAGTTCATGGGGCTTATCGGCTGCACAGGTTCCGGCAAATCCACGTTGATCCAGCAATTTAACGCGCTGTTGAAGCCCGAGAGCGGCAATGTCCTGCTGGACGGGACGGACATCCATGCCGATAAATCCCGCCTAAAAGAGGTGCGCCGGAAGGTTGGGCTGGTGTTCCAGTATCCGGAGCAGCAGCTTTTTGAGGAAACAGTCGCTAAGGACGTGGCTTTCGGGCCGAAAAACCTGGGTTTGCCCGCGGAAGAGATAGAAGAGCGCGTAAAATGGGCGCTGGACATGGTCGGGCTGACGCCCGAAATGGGGGAACAGTCGCCCTTCGATTTAAGCGGCGGGCAGAAGCGCCGGGCAGCGATTGCGGGCGTTTTGGCGATGAAACCGGAGGTATTGGTGCTGGACGAGCCGGCGGCTGGCCTGGACCCCGTCGGGCGCGATGAAATCCTTATGAAAATCCGTGAAATGCATAAAAGAACCGGGATTACAATCATACTCGTCTCGCACAGCATGGAGGACGTGGCGCGGCTGGTTGAACGAATTGCCGTTATAAACGGCGGAAGGATCGTTATGGACGATATCCCCGCGGCGGTATTCTCACGCGCCCCGGAGCTTGAGCAAATGGGCCTCAGCGCGCCCCAGGCGGCGCTTCTGGCGCAGGAGCTTCAAAAACGGGGCTTTAGGCTGCGCGACGGGCTATATACGGTTGAAGATGTTGTTGCCGCTGTCGCGCAGGAGTTATCAGTTAATAAAGGATTGAATCACAAATGAATGTTACTATAGGCCAATATTACCCCGCCGATTCCTTCGTGCATCAACTGGATCCGCGCGTGAAGCTGCTGGGCGTAACGCTTTTTATCGCGGCGTTGTTTACGGTGAACAGCTTCGCGGGCTACGCGTTTATCGCGGTTTGCATGGGGCTTGCGATTTATGCCACAAAGGTGCCGCCCATATTCATGCTCCGCGGGCTTCGCGCGTTAATTTTTATTCTTATTTTCACATCGGCGCTGAACATATTCTTCACGGCGGGGAATACGGTTTTGGTGAGTTTTTGGGTGATTACCATAACCCTTGAGGGTATTTTAAACGCGATACGCATGGTGTCGCGGCTTACGATGCTGATTGTGGGCAGCTCTGTCCTGACGCTGACCACCACGCCCATCAAACTTACCGACGCGATTGAGTATGTCCTCGGCCCGTTCAAGCGTATCGGCGTCCCCGCGCACGAGATTGCCATGATGATGTCGATAGCCCTGCGGTTTATACCCACCCTGCTTGAGGAAATAGACCGCATTATGAAGGCGCAGATGGCGCGCGGCGCGGATTTTGACACGGGCGGGCTTATCAAAAAAGCCAAAAGCCTTGTGCCGCTCCTTGTGCCGTTATTCATATCGGCTTTTCGCCGCGCGGACGAGCTGGCTGTGGCGATGGAGGCCCGCTGCTACCGCGGCGATATCAACCGCACGAAAATGAAGGTAATGCGGCTGGAGCGCCGGGATTTCAAGGCTTTGTGGGTGATGCTGGTTTTTTCGGCGGCTATTGTGCTTTTGAAAATTTATATATGAGGAGAACGTTACTTACAGTATCATACGACGGCACAAATTACGCGGGTTGGCAGCGTCAGCAAAACGCCGTTTCCGTACAGCAAGTGCTAGAGGAAGCCCTTGGCAAGCTTTTAAACCGCGAGGTTTCAACAATCGGCGGCGGCAGGACGGACGCGGGCGTCCACGCTTTGGGCCAAAAAGCCTTGATCCGTGAACCCATTGATATTTTTATACCAACAGAGAAACTGCCCGCGGCTGTAAACGCCTATCTTCCGCAAGATATAAGGGTTCTTGGCGCGGAAACAGTAACGCCGGACTTTCATCCCCTTCGCCGGCCGGCCCGCAAAACATATATTTACAAGATTTTCAACGCGCCGGTAATGCCGCCGGTTTACAGGCTGTACGCGGCTTTTGAGCGGCGCGGACTGGACGTTTTAGCAATGATGAAGGCGGCGGTGTTCTTCGTTGGAACGCATGATTTCCGGGGGTTTTCGTCAACGGGAACAGAGGTTCAAACGACGGTACGCGATATTTACGCGCTGGACGTTGTGAAAACGAAGGATATGATAAGCATAACCGCGTCGGGTAACGGTTTTTTATACAACATGGTAAGGATTATCGCCGGAACCCTGTTGTATGTGGGATTGGGTAAAATCAACGCTGACGATATCCCGGAAATAATCAAATCAGGCGACAGGAACCGCGCGGGCAAGACTATGCCGGCGCACGGATTGATTTTACATGAAATAGAATATATATTCTAAAGGGTGAGCGGTATTAAAGGCAGAGACATGACCCAGGGCAGCATTTGGAAACAGCTGGTTTTATTTTCGATGCCGATTCTGCTGGCGCATTTGCTGCAACAGACGTACAACGCCTTTGACGCCATTATTGTCGGCAGGTTCGTCAGCAACGAGGCGCTTGCCGCCGTCGGCTCATCGGGGCCTATAACGATGATGGTTATCGCGTTTTTTATGGGCATGTCCAGCGGTTCAAGCGTGCTGATCGCCCAATTCTTCGGCGCGAAAAACACCGGGGAGCTGCATAACACAGTACATACCGCCATTTTATTAGCAATAATAATCGGTGTAGCGTTATCATTTGCGGGCATACTTTTTACGCCCGCGCTGCTTCGTTTGGTGCAAACCCCGCCGGAGGTACTTGCCGAGGCCGTGATATACCTGCGCATCTATTTCGGCGGGCTTACGGGAATAACGGTTTATAATATGGGCGCGGCAATCCTCACCGCTACGGGAGATTCCAAACGCCCGCTGTATTTTTTGCTTTTCGCCAGCGTCGTTAAAATTGTGCTGAACCTGGTGTTCGTAATAGGCCTGCATATGGGCGTGGCAAGCGTGGCCTGGTCAACCGTTATCGCCCAGGCCCTGTGCGCCGTGATGGTGGTTGCTTTGCTGTGCCGTCAGGATTCAGATATACGCCTTGACCTGCGCAAACTCCGCATACATAAGCACATATTGAAAAAAATCCTCAAAATCGGCCTGCCAGGCGGTATCCAGGGCGCGATCATCAGCTTCTCGAACGTTGTCGCGCAAAGCTATATCAACCGCCTTGGCGGGGCGGCAATGGCAGGGTACGGCATAGGAACAAGGATAGACGCTTTTATCATAATGCCTATGCAGAGTATGGCTATCGCGGTTTCTACGTTTGTGGGGCAGAATTTGGGCGGAGGCAAGGTAAAACGCGCAAGGGAGGGAGCGCGCGCCGCAATCATAACAGCCATCGGCTGCGTGGTGATATTTGGCGCGATAGTCCTTACGTTCGCATCGAATCTTCTGCGGATTTTTACGCCCGACGAGCAGATTATCGCCTACGGCCTTGAATTCATGCGCGTTTTCGTGCCGTTATATTTCCTGCTTTGCTTAAACCAGGTAATAAGCGGAGCGCTCCGCGGCGCGGGCGATGTTAAAATCCCGACGATTATCGGTATCAGCTGTCTGGTAATTATGCGCCAGCTCTATCTTTTCATAGCCACCCAGATAAGCCTGACGGTTACGGTCGTGGCTTTCGCGTTTCCGGTGGGATGGTTCCTGGCGGCGGTTTTTCTGACGATTTATTACATAAGGCGCGACTGGAGCGGGTTTGAGAAAAAATAATTATTTATTTCCTTGAATCCAGCAAGTCGCGGAACTTGGATAAAGCATCCGGAATGTCTATGTTCTGAGGACAGAGCGGGTTGCAAACGCCGCATTTTACGCAGGCCTGCGGCTTTTCCGCATCATTCATCAGCTCAAGCATCTGGTTCACCGACCAGGAGGATTCATACCCGGTTTCGTTATACATGGATAAAAGCGTTGGTATTTCAAGCTTTTGCGGACAGGGATCGCAGCAATAACGGCAGCCCGTGCAGGGCACAAGCTCCGCCAAGGTTTCGACCACGCTGTTTAAGAGAGCTTTTTCGGATTCTGTTACGGGGTCATTCCTGCCGAAGATTTCAATGTTTTCCTTAATCTGCTCCATAGTGGTCATGCCGCTTACAACAACGGCAACGTTTGGCAGGCTCTGAATGAACCGGAAGGCCCATGAAGCCGGCGTATCACCGGGCCTGGCGGCTTTAAGCATCTCCTCCGCCTCCTTGCCCGGCGCGGCAAGTTTGCCTCCGCGCACCGGCTCCATTATAAATACCGGTATCCCATGCTTTGTAAGGATTTCGTATTTTCTGCCGGCTTCCTGTATGTGCCAGTCCAAATAATTAAGCTGTATCAGCGCGAACTCAAAGCAGTCGCGTTCGCTTAGGAACTTTTCAATAATCTCGGGACGTCCGTGCGCGGAAAAGCCCAGGTGGCGTATACGGCCTGCCTTTTTCTGCTCCAGCAGGTAATCGGTGAACCCCAGCTTCTCATCTGTGTAAAGCTCATACGTGGCCTCGTCCAGATTATGTAACATGTAAAAATCAAAATAATCAACGCCGCAGTTTTTAAGCTGGGCCTCAAAAATTTCTGCCGCGCCGGTGTACACCGTGTCGGCTAGACCAAATACACTGGATTCGACCCTTATACCACCGTCAACGCGCTCCATCAGATTCCCCGGTAACTTATTAGACAGATACCATGTATTACGCGGGTAACGGGACAGGGCTTTGCCGATAAACTTCTGGGATTCGCCGGCATGGTAAAAATACGCCGTGTCGAAGAAATTAACGCCGTTTTTATACGCGCAATCGATCAGTTCCATGGCCTTTTCCTCGTCGATAGGGCCGCGCTGTTCCGTGACGGGCAGGCGCATCGCGCCATAACCAAGCCAGGAAAGTTCTAAATTCTGAAACTTCTTATAAATCACAAAATCCTCTCCTTTATAAATGCCATTATATACCAAAAATTTATATTAATCAAGAGCCTGCCAGAATTCCGCGAAAATCTCGTCCAAACCGTAATTAATCCCGGGTTTTCGATATCCGCGCCACTCAAAAGGGAACAGCTCGGTGTACCGCGCGTCCGTAAACCGCGTGTCTACCAGCAGGATAACGCCGCGGTCTGCCTCTGTCCGTATCACGCGTCCGGCGGCTTGCATAACTTTGTTCATCCCGGGATACATGTAGGCGTACTCGAAACCGCCGGATATGGTATCATCGTAGTAATCGCGCAGGGCATCGCGTTTAGGGCTTATCAGCGGCAAGCCCACACCGACGATTGCCGCGCCGATCAGCCGATTTCCGACCAAGTCTATGCCTTCGGAAAAAACGCCGCCCATAACGGCAAAGGCAAGGATTTCGCTGTTTTCCGTAAACTCCGCGAGAAAGGCTTCGCGCTCACCCTCATTCATATCACGGCCCTGGACTAATATTGTAACGGCGGGGTATAGCCCGTTGAATACTTCCAAAACGTTTTCCAAATAGGCATATGATGAGAAAAACGCGAAATAATTGCCTTTTTTGGCTGAAATCATGGCGTATAGGGCGTTTGCCGTATATATAAAGCCCTGGGGCGACCTGTCCTTATATTTTGTGGATATGCGGTTTTCGATAACGGTACAGAGGCGGCTGCGGTCGAAAGGGGAGGGCAGACGGGCCGTTTTATCCGCAACCGCGCCGCCCAGTACATTTTTGAAGTAATTTAAGGGCGCAAGCGTAGCGGAGAAAAACACGGCGCCTGTTGATTTATCCAGCGCCTTGGACAAATCGCCGCTGGGATCCAGGCATAGTAAGGTTATTTCAATTTCGGACTTAAACCGTTCCAAATAAACAGTGTAACGCTCATCCATATTATCGTAAACGCGGATGAAGTCCAAAACCTTGAAGTAAGTATCCAGTGAATCCGCAAAATGCTCCGACGCGGTATTCGCCGCCAGCCATTTATCCATTTGCTCGGTAAGCCCGGTAAGCAGCCTGTGCAAGCCGTGGGGCATATCCGCGCCCGCGCGGGATTGCGCGGTTTCGGGGATCAACAGGCCAATTTTCTTTATTTCGTTGATTATCTCGGTTATCAACTGGCCCAGCTTGTTGCCGCGCCCTCTGAATGCCTTGCGGATTTTATCAAAATCGCTTTTGCATAAGGCGGAGGAATACATTTCACGGGCGCGATCCACAAGGTTATGCGCCTCGTCGATCAAGAACGCGTATTTTTCCGTAACAACCGGCGCGCCAAAAAAACGCTTGAGCGATACCTTTGGATCAAATGCGTAGTTATAGTCGCAGATGATAAGATCGGCAAACAGCGTCGCGTCAAGCATCAGCTCATACGGGCAGACGGTGAATTCCGCCGCGGTATGCTCAAGCTCCATTCGGGTAATGCGTTCCGTGCGGTTCAAAATCTCCCATAAAGCGTCGTTCACCCGGTCAAAATGCCCGTCGGCGCAGGGGCAGGCCGCCGGGGTGCAGGCACGCTCGGGCAGTATACACAGCTTGTCCTTCGCGGTCATTGCAACATACGTCAGTTTTGCGCCGTTTTCCATCAAAAGCCCGGCGGCGTGCTCGGCGGCCTGACGTGTTATGGTCTTTGCCGTTAAGTAAAAAATTTTGTCGCAGATATCTTCGCCAAGGGCTTTTATGGCGGGGAACAGGGCGGAAATTGTTTTTCCGGTGCCGGTAGGCGCCTCAATGTAAAGCTTTGTGTTGTCGCGGATTGCATAGTAGGCCAGTCCGGCGAATTCCCGCTGTCCCTTGCGGTAGCGTTCGTACGGGAAGGCAAGGGTTTTTACAGAGGACCGCGCAAGGGACTGCTTGTTATATCTCAATTCAGCCCAACGCAGGTATCTGTCAATAAGGTCGTAAAAAAAGGCTTTCAGTTCGCCCGCCGTAAAGTCCGTGGAAAACACGCGGGAATCATCGCCCTCAACCTGGCAGTAAGTCAGGTTAACCGTGATAACCTCAAAGCCCCGGGCTTCCGCCAGCATATACCCGTAGCATTTGGCCTGCGCCATGTGCCAATGGCCTTCATCCAGGGTAATGGCGTCAAGGTTTCTGTTGGTTGATTTAATCTCCTCCACCGCAACCGCATCGCCGTCCTGCGCAACGCCGTCGGCCACTCCGCTTATGTTCCAGTTCATGCCGCCGTATTCAAAGCTTAGCCGCAGCCGCATCTCAGCCTCGTATTCAAGACCTTTTGCGGCGGCTTCGCGTTTGCGGGCGCGCTGGACACGCTGATGGACGCGCACACCGTCCTGCATACGGCTTTGAGACATGTAGCCCGCGTCGATTGAGCCGGAACGGAGGATGAATTCAACTATGGAGCGTACGGATATGTTTATTTCGCGCATGATGTACCTTTCATAATCATTTTCAACCACAGAAAGCACAAAAAAACACAAAAAAACCTGTTGATAAAAGACAGTATATATGATAAATTGTTGTGATAGGAGGAATTTCCGTGATATTATCCGGTTTGGAAATAAAAGAAAAAATGGGTAAGGAGATTATAATTACGCCGTTTGATGAGCGTTTCCTTAACCCGAACAGTTATAACCTGCGCCTGCACAACGAGTTGATGGTTTACGACGCCGATGTGCTGGACATGAAAAAGGAAAACAAGGCGAGCACAATTATCATACCTGAAGACGGCCTTCTTATATATCCGGGGAAGCTGTACCTGGGCAGGACGCATGAATATACGGAGACCAACGCCTATGTGCCGATGCTTGAAGGCCGGTCGTCCATCGGGCGCCTGGGGCTTTACATCCACGTAACGGCGGGCTTTGGGGATATTGGGTTTAAGGGTTATTGGACGTTGGAAATACATTGCGTGCAGCCCATCCGTATTTATCCTTTCGTTGAGATCTGTCAGGTTTATTATCATAAAATTGAGGGAGCTTACAAGCCTTATATATCCGGGAAGTATCAGGATAACAAAGGGATTCAGCCCAGCTTGCTGTACAAGGATTTTCTATAACTCCGGGAGCGCGGGCGTCCCGCCCGCAATAATAGGGTTTCCTTTAATATACTCAGAGACTGTCAAACGCTTCCCGCCCGGGGTTTGAACTTCCTTTAAATCAATAGTTTCACAGTTGCCGCATGCGATACTGATCATACCGGATGCGGCGGATATAACTGTGCCTGGGGGAAGCGTATGGCGTTCCGAGCCGATATCCGCGCGCCAAACCTTCAGCATTCTGCCGTCCAGTTCAATATGCGAGCCGGGCCAGGGATCCAGCCCGCGCACTTGGTTGTAAATAGCCAACGCAGGCTTGTTGAAATCCAGCAAACCCATCTCTTTTGTAAGCAGCGGGGCATAGGTGACCTCGCTGTTATTTTGCGCCACGGGTACGGCGCAGCCTGCGGCAATTAAATCAAGAGCATCCAAAAGCGCGGTACCGCCAAGCACGGCAAGCTTTTCCGTCAGGCTGCCGCAAGTGTCCCCGCGGTCTATTTCGATTTCAAGGGAATGAAGAACCGGGCCGGTGTCCATCCCCCTTTCCATTTGCATGATGGACACACCGGTCTTTATTTCGCCGTTTATTATCGCGCTTGCCACGGGCGACGCCCCGCGGTATTTAGGCAGAAGCGAGGCGTGTACATTAACTGCGCCGAAACGCGCCATTTCAAGTAATTTCCTATTTAAAAACTGCCCGTACGCCGCGACAATAAAGATATCGGCGGGTATTTGGCTTAATTCCGCAATAAAATCATTATCCCGCACCTTTTCCGGGCGCAGGATTGGGATACCCGCGTTTTCCGCCAAAACGGAAACAGGCGTGGGTACGGGTTTTCCGCTGCGCCCTTTTGGCCTGTCGGGCTGGCTGACAACTGCCGTAATTTTATGTTTTGATTTTATCAAAGCCGCCAAACTCGCGGCGGCAAACTCCGGCGCACCAAAAAAAACTATGTTCAATCCGTTCATTCGTCGTCCGTATCCTTATTATCCCTAAGCGTACCCGGCTCAATCAAGTCAACATACATAACGCCGTCCAGATGATCCAGCTCATGGCACAGCGCCCGCGCCAGAACACCCATGCCCTCAAGCTCGTATTCGTTTCCGTCTCTGTTTTGCGCCTTAACCAGTACTCGTACCGGACGTTTTACGGGCGCGTTTTTACCAGGCATACTAAGACAGGCCTCCGACTGCTCCTCTTCACCGTCTTCCTCAAGGATAACCGGGTTTATCAACTCATAAAACCCGTATTGCAACTCCGGGTCTGGTTCGTCGTCCTCATTCAGCTCAATATCGATAATCGCGACACGTTTTAACACGCCAACCTGCGGTGCGGCTAAACCCATGCCGTTGTGTTTTTTCAACGTGTCGCGCATGTCGTCCAAAAGCGAAAGCAATTTGCCGTCTATCTCTTCAACGGGTTTGGATTTCTTGCGCAAAAGATTGTCGCCGTACAACCGTAAATTCCTGATTGCCATTGTATCGCTCCTTAATTAAACTAAAATACGCGGATTCAACGTTAAATTCAAATTTACGCCGTCCAAATCACAGCGGTTTTTAAGCTTGTCCACACAGTAAAAAGCAAAATGCAATAAGATGTCTTCGCCAACCGCACTGCTTTTAATTAATATTTTCCACCGATACATATTATTTATCTTTGATACCATCGCCGGGGCCGGGCCGAGTATTTCAAAGAACCCCTTGCGGTTATATGCTTTCATCAGCCGGGCAAGTTCGTTTTGCGTGTTGATCAGGCGCTTTTCGTCCGGGCAAGACATGAGGGCCATAAAAATATCGCCAAATGGCGGATACCCCAAGGTTTTGCGTACGCGAATCTCATGCTCGTAAAAACTGTTGTAATCGCCTTCCTTTGCGAAGGATACGCTGTAATGTTCGGGGTTATAGGTCTGGATAATAACCCTGCCCGGCACGTCGGCGCGGCCCGCGCGGCCCGAAACTTGCGTAATAAGCTGGAAAGCCGTCTCCGCCGACCGGAAATCGCCTGTATTCAATGCCGTGTCCGCGTCAACTATCCCAACCAGCGAAACGTTTGGAAAATTCAATCCCTTGGCAATCATCTGCGTACCGACAAGGATTTGCGCCTGTCCCGTGGCAAAGCGGCGTATGATGCTCTCGTGACCGTCTTTCCTGGCCGTGGTGTCCATGTCCATACGCAGGACGGAGCAACCCGGGAACAACCGCCTAACCTCTTCCTCAATCTTCTGCGTACCCACGCCGAAATAGCGGATATGTACGGATTCGCACACGGGACACAGGCTTGGCGGGCGCTCCGCAGCCCCGCAATAATGGCAAAGCATCCGCTGCGACTGTATATGATATGTATAATTAACGCTGCAATGCCCGCATTCCAGCACAAAACCGCAGGTTCGGCAAGATACGAACGTCGAATGCCCGCGCCGGTTCATAAATAATATCGTCTGATGCCCGCGTTTCAGGTTTTCGTCCATCGCGTCCAGAAGCCGTCGGCTGAAAATAGAACGGTTGCCCGCGGCAAGCTCCGTACGCAAATCCGCGGTTTCCACATCGGGGAAGCGGTTGTTTACCCGTTTTTTTAACGTTATCAACCCTATTTCCTCGCATTTGGCGCGGTAGAATGTTTCCACCGAGGGCGTCGCTGAACCCAGCACCACAGCCGCCCCGGTCAGTTTGGACAGCTTTTCCGCCACATCTATAACGGCGTATTTGGGCGAGGTCTCGGAGACATATGTTTTTTCATGCTCCTCGTCGATTATAATTGTGCCAAGGTTATTAAAAGGCGTAAACACGGCGGAGCGCGGGCCGATCATGACGGACACGCGGCCCTCCCTTGCGGCCTGCCATTCCGCTACGCGCTCAGCCGGCGTAAGCCGCGAGTGCGTGACGGAAACCACCGCGCCGAAACGCTGCTTAAAAGCGTCAACGGCCTGAGGTGTCAGGGAAATCTCCGGCACCAGCATTACGGCCTGTTTTCCGGCCTCAAGGGCTTTCTCTATAAGCCGCATGTATATCTCGGTTTTGCCGCTGCCGGTTACGCCGTGCAGCAGCCACATCCTGCCCGGTTTTTCCGATTGAGTGTTCAGAAGGGTTTCGATGGCTTCGGCCTGCTCATCCGTAAGGCTAAAGCTCCTGCCGGGTTCATACGCAATATCGGAACGTGAAACGCCGGCGGAAGACCGTTCCTCCAATATCACCAAACCCTTTTTTACAAGAGTATGGACGGGGGAAGCCGATATTCCCAGTTCCTTCAGCAAAGGCGCAAGAGCCGTGGCTCCGCGCTCGGAAAGAAGTTTCATGACAAGGGCTTGCGGCCCGCCTTTTTCATTTACATGCGAAAGCTCTTCCGCAAACCCCGCGCCTCCGTTTATGCATACAAAAAGCGTCTTAGCGCGTTTGGCCGATCCGGTCCAGGAGGGGGCGACACAGCGCAGGCAAGCCGCAAGGGTCGTATAATACTTTGTTTTCATCCAGCGGGCAAGCTCCAGCATAACGGGAGTAAGCAGCGGATAATCATCCAACACCGCGGTTATAGCCTTTATGCGGCTGGGATCGACTGAGGGCTTTGAAAAACCGACGACACAGCCCTCAACATTCCTGCCCCCGAAAGGCACCGCGACGCGGTGACCGGGCGTAAGAACCGGTTTCAGTTCATCCGGTACGGCATAGTGGAACACACGGTCAACCTCCGCGCGCATGATGGAGACAATGACCTCCGCGCATTCCGTTTCCATATGTTAGTTGGGTTCCCCGCCGCCGTAATTGAAGTCGTCGTTCTCTATTTCCATTTCGAGGCTGTCCTCTTCATAATCGTAATCGTCATAATCACCGGCGGACGCGCCGCCGTATTCGCCGTCCTCCTCAAAACCCCCGGCGCGGAAGCCGTAATCTTTTTTCGCGTCCGTACCGATGGCTTCGTCCTCAAACAATTCGTCGTCCATATCGTCGCCGTAATCCATTATATCCCCGCCGACATAATCTTTGGACGAGATAACGGCATCGGCGCTTATACCTACCCCTTGGCCCGCCCTGTTAACCGCCCTGGGTTTGAGCTGCGCGAACTTCATGAAATCGTTGTTTTCAAGGCCTTCGGGGAAAATCTTGATCTTCCCGCTCTGCATCTCGTTTATGGCTATGGAAACGGCCTTGTCCGTGTGTACGCCGCTTGCGTCATAGGCCGCGCCGTCAATAATTTGCCGCGCCCTTTTCGCCGCCGCTATCACTATTGAATAACGGCTTGTTATCTTGTTATCTGTTTCGGCGTCCTGGTTTGCGATGTCCATAAGCTCCGTGTACGACGGTCTAAGCATATGATCCCTCTTTCTATGATGATGAGTATAATTACCTTAGCGGCTTATTAAGTTGAACCGCTACTGTTCCCGAAAAAATCCTCAGCAATTTGTTTCTGGCGGAAAGGGCGCAATTTCTCGGCAAAGGCTATGTTTTGGATGCATTCCACGGCCTTTTCCACCTTATCGTTCACCACAAGGTAATCATATTTATTTATAAGCATGATTTCCTCCCGCGCGCGGAAAAACCTTGCCTGCATGGATTCGATATCCTCCGTGCCGCGTGACTGAAGGCGGTGCTGTAATTCCGTAAAATTAGGCGGTACAAGGAAGATAAGCACGCATTCAGGGTATCTCTGCTTTACTTGAAGCGCGCCGTTAACCTCAATCTCAAGCAGAACAATCTTGCCTTTCGCTATCTGCTCCTCCACATAAAAGCGCGGCGTGCCGTACAGGTTGCCCACAAAGAGTGCGTGTTCAAGGAGCTGGTTATTATCGCGCAGAGCCACGAATTCATCCATGGTCTTGAAAAAATAGTCAACGCCCTCGCGGTCGCCCCCGCGCATTTTGCGTGTTGTGACGGACACGGACAACGCGTAGTCCGGGCTTGAGGAGGCAAGGGACTTCACCACCGTGCCTTTGCCGGAGCCGGAAGGCCCCGATATTATAAACAGGGAGCCTGTAGTCATTATTGACAAATCCGCCCTTCTAAATACTTAATCATTCGCAGCATCTCCGTCTGTCTCGCCTGTATCGCCATATTCGGCGTTTTTACCCGTAATCCTGCCCGCTATGGTTTCGGGCTGTATGCTTGTAAGCACCACGCTGGAATTGTCGCACACAATGACCGCCCTTGTCCGCCGCCCGTAGGTGGCGTCTATCAGTCTGCCCTGCTCGCGCGCGTCCTGCACCAACCGTTTTATGGGCGACGATTCGGGGCTTACAACGGCGATAATGCGGTTTGCGGCGACGGTGTTGCCAAAACCTATGTTCACAAGCGAAATGCTTCTCATATGTGCGCGCCTCCGGTTTGTGATTTGGAAAAACCAATATTATATTATCATATCAAAAAAATCTGTTTTACGCAAGAATTTTGTTGCGCTTTATACGGCGATATTATATTATTAATGAACATGAAAAGGAGATGGTAACATGGCGCTTGATAAATCCCATTTTACAAACCTGATGGAGACCGGAGCGTTTATTCACAGCCTGATAAAATCCGATCTTGGTGAAGATACGCACCTAATCAAAACCCGTTTTCCGCCCGAACCAAATGGATACCTGCATATCGGCAACATGAAGGCGGTCTTTATTAATTACGGCATGGCGGCATTGTATGGCGGCACGTTTAATTTGCGTTTTGACGATACAAATCCTGTCCGTGAGGATGCCGAATATGTCGAATCCATAAAAGAAGATATCATGTGGATGGGTTTTGATTGGGGGGACAGGCTGTTTTTCGGCTCGGATTATTTCGATATATGTTATGAGGGCGCAATTAAACTTATTAAAAAAGGTAAGGCTTTTGTGTGCGATCTTTCAGCGGAGAAGCTTAGGGAAATGCACGGAACACTGACCGCGCCCGGTAAGGAAAGCCCGTACCGCAGCCGTTCTGTTAAAGAGAACATTGACCTTTTCGAGCGGATGAAAAACGGGGAATTCCCCGACGGCGCAAGGTCTTTGCGCGCAAAGATAGACATGACATCCCCGAACATGAACATGCGTGACCCGGTAATTTATCGTATATCCCACGCCGTCCATCATAACACGGGTAATAAATGGCGCATATACCCAATGTATGATTTTGCGCATCCCATACAGGATGCGGTAGAGAAGATCACTCAATCCATGTGCTCATTGGAGTTTGAGGATCACAGGCCGCTTTACAACTGGGTTATTGATGAGCTGGAATTTGACCCTAAGCCCAGGCAGATTGAGTTTGCAAAGATGTACGTAACAAATACCGTAATGGGTAAGCGGTATCTGCGACGCCTGGTTGAAACAAGGCAGGTTGACGGATGGGACGACCCGCGCATGGTGACTATATCGGGTATGCGCCGCCGGGGTTACGCTTCTGAAGCGTTAGTTAAATTTTTAGACATCACAGGCGTGTCGAAAAGCGTGAATAACATCGAATTCGCCATGCTTGAGCATTGCGTGCGCGAAAACCTGAAACCACGCGCCAAAGCCGTTATGGCTGTGCTTGACCCCTTAAAGCTTACGATTGTAAATTACCCCGAAGGGCAGACAGAGAATTTTGAGATTGAAAACAATCCCGAAAACCCCGAAATGGGAGTACGTTCCGTACCTTTTTCACGTGAGCTGTACATCGAGCGCGAGGATTATATGGAGAACGCCCCATCGAAGTACCACCGGCTGTCCGAAGGCCGCGAAGTGCGGCTGAAAGGCGCTTACTTCGTAACATGTACGGGCGTTTTACGCGACGGAAACGGCAATGTCACTGAAGTGCTCTGCTCATACGACCCCGAGACGCGCAGCGGCTCCGGCTTTACCGGGCGCAAGGTCAAGGGCACAATACAATGGGTAAACCGCGCGGATGCCGTGAGGTTTACGGCGAACCTTTACGACGTGCTTGTCCATGACGACCCCGAAAGCCCCGACGGCGTAAGCCTTAACCCGGATTCGCTGATTGTGATGGAGAATTGCGCGGCGGAGCCGTCAGCCGCGGACGCGGGGTTTGACGACCGCTTCCAGTTTATACGGAACGGCTATTTCTGCCTGGATTCCAAGACCAGCAAGCCGGACGCCCCGGTGTTTAACAGGATAGTGTCGCTGAAAAGCTCATACAAGGGGTAATATTACGTGAACATCCAAATATTCGGTAAACCGAGATGTTTTGATACTAAAAAAGCCGAGCGTTATTTTAAAGAGCGGGGGATAAAATATCAATCCGTTGACATATTGCGCTACGGCATGAGCAAGGGCGAGTATACCGGCGTCAAAGCGGCTGTCGGCGGTTACGAGGCCTTGATTGACGAAAAATCCTCCGCGTACAAGGAGCTCTACATCCAATATCTGGCAAGCGGCGCGGAGGAAAAGCTTCTGGAAAACCCCGCGCTGTTTAAAACGCCCGTCGTACGGAACGGCAAAGCCGCCACTGTCGGCTTTGCGCCGGATGTTTGGGCGGAGTGGAAATAATATGATTTATTTCGACAACGCCGCGTCGTCAAAGGTTTCCCGCGCTGCCCGGGAAGCGTCGGCAGAGGTTATGGATTCCGCCGGCAATCCTTCCGCCGGGCATTACCGGGGAAGGCTTGCGAAAGGCAGGCTGCGCGACGCCCGTGCCGCTGTCGCGGGCCTTTTAAACGCGCCTGAAAATGATGTGTATTTTACCTCGGGCGGGACGGAGAGCAACTGTTTGGCGGTTTTGGGCGCGGTTAAACGCCCGGGTGTTTGCGCGGTAACGTCCAAAGCGGAGCATCCCAGCGTTATAAGCTGTTTTAAGGAGATTGCCGCGAGGGGAGCCGAAACGGTTTTCCTTCAGCCGGATTCCGAAGGGCGCATAGATACCGGACAGCTTAAATCAGCCATAAACGACAGAACTGTTTTGGCAAGCCTTATGCACGTTAACCACGAAACGGGCGTAATCGCGGATATAGAGGGCTTTTCCCGCGTAATAAAGTCCTGCGGCAAGGATATACTTTTCCATGTTGACGCGGTGCAGGGTTTCGGCAAGCATCCCGTTGACGTGCGCAAATGGAACGCCGATATGGTCAGCGTTTCGGCGCATAAAATCCACGGGGTAAGCGGAACGGGCGCGCTGTATGTGAAAGCCGGGGTTTTGGGGAAGCTGAGGCCGATTATGTACGGCGGAGGTCAGGAGCGCGGTATACGTCCCGGCACGGAAAATCTTGCGGGTATATGCGCCTTCGGCGTTTCGGCGGCTGAGGCGGGCAAGGAATTAAATGAAAACCTGAACCATGTATCCGCCATAAAAGAACGGTTGCTGCGCATACCTTTAGAAATCGCGGGCGCGGTAATAAACGGCGGGGGCAGCGTAAGCCCCTATATTATAAACGTCAGCTTCCCCGGCATAAATTCCGAGGTTTTACAAAGCGCATTGGACGCGCGCAATATATACGTTTCCGCCGGAGCCGCCTGTAACACAAGCAAAAAAACACCGGAAAACGTGGTTTTCGCGTACGGGCTGGGCATTGCCCGCGCGGAATCGGCTATACGGATCAGTTTGTGTAAGTATAATACTGTGGACGACGCGGAACGGCTGATTGCGGCGCTGAAAGAACTGACGCCAGGGTTAAGGCTGCGGTGAATCAATTTCTGAAAGGTTATAATGAAAACGCATTATAGGGGGTGCGGACAGGATGTGGGATTCGATAGGTAAGGCATGGCAAGCCGCGTTTGAGCTGGCCTGGGAAGCGTTTGTAAACGGTTCTCTGCCGATAGGCGCGGTTATTGTTAATGAAAGCGGCGAAATCATATCTTCGGGTCGCAATCGCATATTTGAACCGGGTATTGGCAATAGAAAAATTGCCCACGCGGAGACCGAGGCGCTGTATAAGCTGGATTCTTCCAAATATCCGGATAAAACATACACATTGTACACAACTTTGGAACCGTGCCCGATGTGTTTTTGCACCGTTGTCATGAGTAATATCAGGAAACTCCGGGTTGCCGCGAGAGACGGCTACTGCGGCGCGGCTTATTATTCTGAAAAAGACCCGTATATAGCATATAAAAAAGTTGAAACGGTTTTTGAATATGGTGAATTGGAAACAGTTCAGCTTGCATTATCCGCATATGCCGAATTAAAGCTGCATGATGTTATTATAAAAAAGACCATGGATTTCCTTGAAAAAGACAATCCTGCGGCAATAAAGATCGGCAAATCGCTTTACGCCGAAAGGCGTTTGGATTGGCACGCGGATAATAAAACGCCTTTCGGCAGCGTATACAACGAAATTGCTTTGCACAAATAAGAAAAGGAGCTTCAAATGACAACGTCGGCGGTACTGGTAAAATACGGCGAAATCGCTCTGCGCGGCGGTAACCGCAGGATTCATGAGAATATATTGCTTGAAGGGATAAAAAAACGTTTGGCCGGCTTAGACGCGAGTGTCCGTAAGGATCAGGGCAGATTTTTCGTCGAGCTTGGGAAGGATGCCGACGCGAGGGCTGCCGCTTCCGAAATTGCGGGGATTTTCGGCATTGCAAGCTGCTGCCCCTGCATTAAGACTGAGAATAATGATTTTGAACATATAAAGAAGCTGGCGCTTGAGCATATGCGGGAGCGTTATCCCCGGGGCGGGACGTTTAAGGTGGAGGCCTCGCGCGCCGATAAGAGCTATCCGTTGAATTCGCAGAGGCTTTCGGCTGATTTGGGCGCGTTTTTGCTGGAAAATATCCCGGATTTGAAAGTGCGGATGAAAAATCCGGATATCCGTTTAACCGTTGAAATCAGAAGTTCAACCTATATTTATTCCGAGACGATGAAAGGGCCGGGGGGCTTGCCCTCCGGGTCGGGCGGCAAGGCTGTGCTGCTGCTTTCCGGCGGGTTCGACAGCCCCGTGGCAGGGTATATGATGGCCAGGCGCGGAGTGAAGCCGGTTTGCGTTTATTTCCACAGCCCGCCGTACACTTCCGAGCGCGCGAAGGAAAAGGCGGTGGACTTGGCGAAACGGCTGTCCGCCTATACCGGCGGCGTTAGGCTGTATATTGCGCCTTTCACCGATTTACAGCTTTACCTGAACGAAAGGTCGCCCGAGGTCAAGCTTACGATTTTCCTGAAACGCGCCATGCTAAAGGCCGCGAACCAGCTAGCCGCGCGCGAAAAGGCTCAGGCGCTCATTACCGGGGACAGCGTGGGGCAGGTTGCGAGCCAGACCATGCACGCGCTGACTGCGGTGGATTCGGCGGCGGATTATCCCGTGCTGCGCCCCCTCTGCGCGATGGACAAGCTGGATATCATCAATCTTGCCGAAAAAATCGGCACCCACGATATCTCCGCAAGGCCTTTCGCCGACTGCTGCACCCTCTTTGTACCCAAACACCCAGAAACCAAGCCAAAACGCAGCATCATCGAAAACATGGAAAGCAGGTTTGAAAAGCTGGACGCGCTGGTGGCGGCCTGTGCGGATAACGCGGAGGTTATGGACTTATAATGGACTTATAATATGGACGCGTAAAAATTAATTAATGGGAGCATAAAAATGGATGTATTTCAAGTAGCCATAGATGGCCCTGTCGGAGCTGGTAAATCCACCATAGCGCGTCTTACGGCGGCGCGGACGGGATTTACGTATATTGATACCGGCGCGATGTACAGGGCTGTCGCGCTGTATGCCCTGCGGAACGGCGCTGATCCCGCCGTATGCGGCGAAGAGACCGTAGACGCAATGCTTGGCGGTATATTAATATCACTTGAAACAACAGGGGACGGTCAGAAGGTTTTTTTGAACGGAGAGGATGTGACGGGCTTAATCCGCGGCCCTGAAGCCACACGCGGCTCTTCCGCCGCCGCCGTGTATCCGTCCGTCCGCGCGATGGTCACAGCCCGCGCGAGGGAGATCGCGGCTGACGGCAATGTTATTATGGACGGCAGGGACATTGGCACGGCGGTGCTGCCCGACGCCAAGCTGAAAGTATATCTTGACGCGGCGGTGGGGATACGCGCCGAACGGCGGTATAAAGAGCTTGTAGAAAAAGGCGGCTCGCCCGATTTTGAAACGCTTGTAAACGAGATAAAACAACGCGATTATAATGACACGCACCGCGCCGCCGACCCGCTGCGCCGCGCTGAGGACGCGGTTGACATCGACGTGGGGGGTATGAACGCCGAAGAAGTCGTCGAGACTATTTTAAGCCTGATAAAAGAACGCGGAGGTTGCTGAGTGTTTTATAAATTTGTAAAAAATATGTTCTTTGTTTATTTCCGTATGCTGTTCAGGGTTAAGGTGGAGGGCGCGGAAAACATACCTGGGAGCGGCTCCGTGATCCTCTGCTCAAACCACTTGAGCAATAACGACCCGATTCTGCTGGGATCTCATATAAAACGGCAGATTCATTTCATGGCTAAGATTGAGCTGTTTAAGATACCTGTGCTGGGCCGGTGCGTGCGTGCGCTGGGCGCGTTTCCGGTGGACAGAGACTCCCCGGGCATGGCCTCTTTCCGCGCGGGGATGGGGGTTTTGAGGGACGGCAAGATTTTGTGCGTTTTCGCCCAAGGCCGGCGGTTCAAGGATATTGACGCGAAGGACGCCAAGGCCGGCGTGTCCCTGTTCGCGCTGAAGAGCGGCGCGGAGGTTATACCCGTTAAAATAACCCCGGGTTACCGCTTGTTTGGAAGGCTGTATATTAAAATCGGGCCGCCCGTTGACCTCTCCGCTTACCGCAGCCAAAAACCGCGCTCCGAGGTTTTGCGTGAGGCCGCCGATGCGATAGTTGGAAGGATTGCCGCGTTATGACGATAAAAATAGCGAAAAGCGCGGGGTTTTGCTTCGGCGTCGGCAGGATCGTTACGGCGGCGCTGAAGGAAGCCGCGAAGGGCAAGGTGTATACGCTTGGCCCGGTGATACATAATAAACGTGTTGTGGCGGAGCTTGCGGAAAAAGGCGTGGAGCAGGCCGGAAGCGCGGCGGAGCTTGCGGGCAGGCCGCCCGGTACGGTTATTATCCGCTCCCATGGCGTACCGCCCGAAGTTTATAAGGACTTGGAAGCCCATGCGATAAACTGGCTTGATTACACATGCCCCGATGTAAAACGCGTACAGGAAATTGTGGAGGGCGTGGTTTCGGATGGCAGGAAACTGATAATCATTGGCGACGCAAATCATCCCGAAATCGTGGGGATTAACGGCTGCGCGGATTACGGGGCAATTATCCTGAATAATCTTGAAACAGCCGGGGAATATATGTTTTCTCACGAGGAAAAATATACTTTGGTTGCGCAGACTACCTTCGACGCGGAACTGTACAATGAGATTATTGATTATCTGACCGGGCTGGGGCTGGATATCGACATAAGGCATACTTTATGCCGCGGTACGGCGGAACGGTACAAAGAAGCCGGGGAATTGGCCCGGGAAGTTGATTTAATGATCGTTTTGGGCGATTCGGGAAGCAGTAACAGCCTTAAATTATTTGATATATGCAAAAGGAATCAAATTAATACAATTTTTATAGAAAATATTAGAGAAATTGAAGAAAAATTGTTGAATATTTTATTTGATTCTGATAAAATAATTGGAGTAACAGCCGGAGCGTCCACATCTCCGGCCATGATAAAGGAGGCAGTCAAACTAATGAGCGAAATTAATCCCAACCCCAGCGCAACAGCGGACAACCCCGAAGGCAACTTCGAGAACATGATCGCGGGTGTCAACATGGTGTTGCGCACAGGTGAGACAGTCAGGGGCAAAGTAATCAAGGTCGCGAACGGCGAAGTATTTGTAGACCTGGGCTACAAATCCGACGGTATCATCCAAAAGGGCCAGTATTCAGACGACGCTGACGCGGATCCCGCAAAAGATTTAAAGCCCGGTGATGAGATCGACGTTTATGTCGCCAGGGTTAACGACGGAGAGGGCAATGTCCTGCTTTCCAAGAAGCATGCCGACGGCAGAAAGAGTATGCTTGATCTTGAGGCAGCTTTTAAGAACGGCACGCCGCTTCCCGGAAAGATAACGGAGATTGTCAAAGGAGGGTGCATCGCTCTTATACAAGGCGTAAGGACGTTCGTTCCCTCCAGTCAGGCCGCGCAGAGATTTGTGGCGGACCTGAACGAGCTGAAAGGCAAGGAGTTCAATTTCAGCATCCTGGAATTCGACAAGAAAGCCAAGCGTATCGTTGCGGGCCGCAAGGAGCTTGCCGCTAAGGAAGCTCAGGAGCAGAAAGACAAGGCGTTCGCGATGTTCAAAATCGGCGACAAGCTGACCGGCAAAGTCAGCCGCATAGCGCAGTTTGGCGCGTTTGTGGACTTGGGCGGCGTTGACGGGCTTATCCATATTTCCGAGATGAGCTGGGGCCGTATCAGACGCGTGACGGATGTCGTGAAGGAGGGCAATGAGGTTACCGTGGTCGTTATCGCGCTGGATCCCGACAAAGGTAAAATCTCCCTGTCTCTAAAGGATGTTACGTCCGATCCCTGGGCGGAAATTGAGGAAAGATACCCCGTTGGCTCAATTGTTGACGGAAAGGTTGCGCGGATCGCCTCATTCGGCGCGTTTGTAGAGCTTGAGGACGGTGTGGACGGCCTCGTGCACATATCGCAGGTGGCGGGCCGCCATATTGAAAAGGTTGAGGAAGAGCTTAAAATCGGCCAAATCATAAAAGTAAAGATCACCGCTATCGACAAAAACCAGAAGCGCATCAGCCTCTCTAAAAAAGTAGCGGACAACGAGATTTACTTCGACTACCTCGACGATGAAAACTACGGCGAGGCATATGACGAAGTATATGACGAAGCCTATGACGAAGTATACGACGAAGCCTATGACGAAACGGGGATCATCGACGACCCTCCTGCCGAGGAACCAAAAGAGGACTTCCGCCAAGAAGCCCTTCCCATGGAGGGCGCTGAGACGGACGAAGAGCCAGCGGACGGACAGCCGGAATAGTATACATTGGGGACGCACCATTGGGCGTCCCCTCTTATCCAAACATTGTCAGAAAAGGGGTAATTAAATGATTTCCGGCCAAGTCTTGCAAAACACGTTGGAAGGCATAAGAAGCATTACTTTAAAAGAAATGAGCGTTATAGACAGAGACGGCAAAGAGCTGGCGGCTACGGCGGACAGCAAACTGTTTGAAACCCAGTCATCAGAAGTGTTCGCATTTTTTAATCAGGCCGCCGAGAGCCAGCTTGTCAGCGGCTGCCAGTTTTTTAAGGTGTTTGTAAACGGCATACCGGAGATGGTGGTGCTGATACGCGGCGAGGATGAGGAAACCTACCGCATAGGCAAAATGACGGCTTTCCATGTCCAAAACCTTATCACGGCGTATAAGGAGCGTTTCGACAGGGACAATTTTGTCAAAAACCTGCTGCTGGACAACCTGCTGCTTGTTGATATCTACAGCCGCGCTAAAAAACTGAAGATTGAAAACGACGTCCGCCGCGTGGCTTATCTTATCGAGGCCGAATCGGACGTATTAAACGAGCTTACGGGCGTTGAAATCATCCGAAACCTGTTCCCCGAGAAGAACAGGGATTTTGTAGCCGCCGTTGATAAAACAAGCATTATCCTAATAAAAGAGGTCAAGCAGCATGACAGCGCGGAGGATATTGAACAAACCGCGCGCGTTTTATGCGATACGCTGTCCGCCGAGTCTATGGGCAACGTCCTTGTGTCAATCGGCACGCCTGTGAAGGACTTGAAACTTGTATCCGGTTCCTATAAAGAGGCCAGGATGGCGATGGAGGTAGGCAAGATATTCGCCCCGGGCGATAATGTTGTCAGCTACGAAAAACTGGGCATCGGGCGGCTTATATACCATATGCCGAAATCGCTGTGCAAGATGTTTGTAAACGAGGTTTTAGCGGGCACCACCCTGGAACAGATCGACGAGGAGACCATCTCCACCGTGAACGAATTCTTCCGGTGCAGCCTTAATATATCGGAAACCGCGCGCAAGCTTATAATTCACAGAAACACTTTGGTTTACCGGCTGGACAGGCTGCAAAAGATAACCGGCCTTGACCTGCGCGAGTTCGACGACGCGGTGCTGTTCTATATCACTTTGATGGTCGCAAAATTTATTTCTTACCACAATAAAAAAAACCTTGACATGGGACTCGATAAATTGTAATATATTCTTAACAAATATGTAACATTTACACATTGTGAATCAACTGCTGATTTAGTTGATTCTCTGTAGGAGATGAAATATTTTGGTTGAGTTTAGGGACGCGACCAAGATTTATAAGGACAATGGCACCATAGCGCTGCAAAATGTAAACCTCTTTATTGAACAGGGCGAGTTTTCGTTTATCGTCGGGCACAGCGGTTCCGGCAAATCTACCTTGATTAAGCTCCTTTTCCGCGAGGAAGAGCTGACGGACGGGCAGATATTTGTTGACAACATTAATATTACAAAGCTGAAAAAGCGCGAAGTTCCGTATCTTAGGCGCAGGATGGGCATTGTGTTCCAGGATTTCAGGCTGCTGCCCAACAAAACCGTTTACGAGAATGTCGCCTTCGCAATGGAAGTCGTCGAATCCAGCCACAGGCAGATACGGCGCGATGTTCCAATGGTGCTGTCCATGGTCGGGCTTAGTTCCAAGGCCAAGGCTTATCCGAAACAGCTTTCAGGCGGTGAGCAGCAGCGCACCGCTCTTGCGCGCGCCATCGTAAACAAACCGCCGCTGCTGATTGCGGACGAACCCACCGGCAACCTTGACCCCGATACGGCCTGGGAGATTATGCAGGTGCTGGAGGATATTAATAATATAGGGACCACGGTGCTTATTGCCACTCACGCTTGGGATATTGTTGACAATATGCAGAAGCGGGTTATCAGGTTCCAGCACGGAAACCTTGTGCGAGACGACGAGGAAAGCGGGTACAGCGATGAAGATCCGGTCTACTAGCCGTTATTTCGCCGAGGCGACAAAGAGCATATTCAGGAATAAGATGATGTCGCTCACGTCGGTGGTTATCGTTTCCGCGTGCCTGCTTATTATAATCCTTATGTATTGCGTCACGATGAATATAAATTCCATGCTGTCGGATGTCATGGCGGATTTCCGCATTGCGGTGTTTATTGACGACAGGGTTTCGGCGAACGAGCTGAGCCAGCTGCGCGGCATAATTCTGGAGCATCCCGAGGTAACAAGCGTAATATACCTTACGCCGGAAGAAAACAGGGATATCTGGATAGAGGAGCGGGGCATCAACCCCAGGCTGTATGAGCTGCTGGGGCCGGGGATGCTGCGGCGGCGGCTGGATATTTATATTGTAAGCGTAGAATCGGTAAGCGGAGTGGCGGCATGGCTTGAATCGCCGGAATTAAGGCAGATGGGTATCAGCAATATCAACCATGCTTCGGAGGTTGTGGAACAGCTTGACTCTATCGGAAGGGCCATTAATTCCGCAAGCATTGCGATAATTGCCGTGCTGGCTGTTTTATCCGTGGTAATCATCACAAACACGATACGCCTGACAATCGACGGACGCAAAAACGAGATTAGCATAATGAAATATATCGGCGCCACAAACCAGTTTATCCGCGGGCCTTTCGTTATGGAAGGGATGCTGCTTGGATTAACGGGTTCCACGATAGCCATAACACTGGTGGTGCTGTTTTACGACGGGCTGCTTAACTTGATTATCGATACTTTTTTAGTTAACGTACCAAGGGCCGGCGATATGCTGGTTTCGGGCAATTCGCTGTTTCCTGTCCTGATACCGGCAGGCTTGCTGATCGGCGGGCTGCTGGGGACATTCTCAAGCATTGCCACTATTAGGAGATATCTGGATGTATAAGTGCCTGTGCAAGGTGTGACCATTCTTTCAACTGGGGGGTTAATCGGTGAAAAATCTAAATTTTAAGGCATTTGCAGCTGTTATATGTATTCTGGTGACGCTCTTTGTTTTTCAGGCCGCCGGGCAAGTTACCCACGCGAATATCAGCCAATTAAGGAATGAGCGCACCAGAATAAGCAACAGCGTCAGCCAGAGGCGCAGGCAGCTGAGCGCTATACGCGCTGAACGGAACACTTTGGAATTTGATATCCTGCGTCTGGATATTGATATTGAAGTGGCGCATATGACCTACGAGCATTATACAGAGCTTATTGAATGGGCTTTAAGGGAACTTGAGATCATCGAGTTTGAGCTGCATTTGGCTGTTGAGGACTATGAGCGGCAGCACGAGCTGTTTGTTGACCGGGTGCGCGACCTTAACGAAACCGATACGTTTGGATTGAACTATTTGCAGATTTTCCTTGATTCCGCAAGCCTTACCGACGCAATGAACAGCGCTGAGATTATAAACAGCCTGGCGGAATATGACAAAAACCTCACTGACCAGTTAAGGGCAAAACACGAGTATCTGGCATGGAAGCTGGACGAAGTAGAGGCTTTCCGGGAGGAATATGAGCTGCTTTTGATTGAGCAGGAGGAAAGCCTGATTGAATATGAGGAACGCAGCGCCGAGAAAAAGGCTATGCTTGAAAATTTGGAAGAACGCGAGGCGGAATTGAACCAGCTTATAGCAAGTGAGGAAAGGGAAAGCGCGGCTATTGAAGCCATCATAAGGCAGGCGGAAGCCGAGGAGCGCGCGCGTCAGGCGGCGAATAACCCATATGTGGGCGGGGAGATGCTGTGGCCCCTTCCGGGGATTTCCCATACAAACATCTCGTCGCGGTTTGGGCCGCGCAGGCATCCCATTACGAGAAGAAACCACAACCACAGCGGCTTGGATATCTGGGCCGCGAGGGGTACCAATATAGTAGCCGCGAATGACGGCAAGGTGATATTCGCGGGCTGGCAGGGCTCGTACGGCAATCTTGTCATAATTGATCACGGCGGCGGAATGGCGACGGCGTACGCACATTGCTCGTCCATCTCCGCGAAGGTCGGCGACAGTGTAACAAGGGGCCAGGTGATAGCGAAAGTAGGCTCGACGGGTTCAAGCACGGGCAACCATCTGCATTTTGAAGTGCGCGTAAACGGAACGGCAAAGGACCCGGAGGACTATTTGAAATAAAAAACTCAAAACAAGCGGCAATCGCGGGGGAATATCGGGCGAACATAGTTCGCCCTTTTTCATCGGCATGTTGAATATTGCGTAGACAATCTTAATATGATATAGTATTACCAGAAATACAGGAAATTCCAAATATGTCTAAAGGAGCTGCTTGCGTGGAGAATAAGAAAAATTATGTGATTGGCGTGTTTACCGGGATGATCGTCATGGTGGCGGCTTATATAGCGGTGATGCTGTTCTTCCCGGACGTGCTGAGTGGTAATAACGGGCAGGCCTCCGGCGGCAGGTTTAGCGAACGCAATACGGCGGCTGCCACTCCGCCGCCGGTATATCCGTCCGCGGGCGTTAAATTAGACGATATAATGTATCTAATGGATAGGTTTTATGTCGAACATATAGATATGGACGACTTCACAAACAGGATATTCCGCGAGGTTGTCAACCTTGTTAACGACCCGTATACCGTATATATGGATCCCAAGCAGCACAAGGACTTTATGGAGGACACGGAAGGGGTTTATACGGGTATCGGCGTTGTGGTCAACGGTAATACGTCCACTAACAGGATAATTGTTATTTCACCGTTTGAAGGGTCGCCGGGAGCGAAAGCCGGCATCCATCCCGGCGACGCGATTATCAAGGTAAACGGTTATGACGTAACGGCGGATAAATTGCATGAAGCCATAGATATGATAAAGGGTGAGCCGGGTACCAGCGTTGATATTACGATATACCGCGAATCCACGGACGAGACGCTTGAGCTTAACATTGTGCGCGAAGTTATCACCGTTCCCACTGTCAGCCACCGTATGCTTGAGAATGATATCGGTTATCTGCGCATCACACAGTTTGAACGCGTAACGCTGGATCAGTTTAACCACGCGTATAGCGATTTAACGGAGAACGGCATGAAGGGCCTGATCCTTGATCTGCGTAATAACCCGGGCGGCCTGCTCACCGTGGTTACGCAAATTACGGATGTGCTTGTGCCGGAAGGTATCATCGTTTATACCGAGGATAAAAGAGGCCGTCAGGTTATTACTCCTTCAGGCTCCGACCATATCCAGATTCCCATGCTGATACTCGTGAACGGCGCCAGCGCCAGCGCTTCCGAAGTTCTAAGCGGCGCGGTGCGCGATCATGGGGTGGGTGAGCTGGTAGGCACAACGACCTTTGGCAAGGGACTGGTGCAGAACCTCTACCCGCTGCAGGACAACAGCGCCTTAAAAATCACCGTGGCAAAATATTATACGCCCAGCGGCATTTGTATACAGGATACCGGACTTTCGCCGGATTACGAGATTGATATGGATACCGAGCTGTCCATGCGCCTCTCCCAGCTGACGCTGGATGAGGACGTCCAGTTAAAGCGCGCGATTGAGATTATGAATGAGAAATTGGGAATTCAATCACGGTAAACGCATGAAAAAGGTTGAAAGTATGGTATAATCTCCCTGAAAAGGGGAGATAAAAAATGCGTCAATATTTTGAGGAGATAACAGATACCCGCCAACCATGGAAAACAGACCAT